>Ga0268251_10000386_pt1 | contig 14284 bp, 22 predicted proteins | sample AgamicAsMae_FD_200527 | JGI IMG/M metagenome (GOLD analysis project Ga0268251, IMG submission 200527) | Agave microbial communities from Guanajuato, Mexico - As.Ma.e (v2) (version 2) | ecosystem: Host-associated > Plants > Phyllosphere > Phylloplane/Leaf | place: Guanajuato, Mexico | collected...
ATAGCGCATCAACAATCAATGAACAATTCCGTGTCTTAGATATCCATTCTCGACAATGACTTTAGTGAGTAGTTTGGCCACAGGAGGCGGCACTAATGTTTCACCATGCCTGGAAGCTCTACTAGACATAAGATGTTGTACTATAGCTATCTAAGTATATGACTCTCTACAGTGAATCAATTCATGTTGGTCACAGATAATCTGAAAGATCAAGTAATCGAGAAGGGGTATCAAATGACAGTACTGAGAAGAATATAACCTTGTAAACGTACTGAGCTTCATCGGGAATCGATACCTCGGCTGCTACGTGGGTAAGCTGATCCTTAGATCACTCCGGCGTATTGCAGAAACTCGACTCACCGACAGGTCTAGGCCTCGACAAGGCGACTCGGCATTTGCTTGTCCTCTTCCAAGATGCTCGGCGTTTTCTCTAGTACTACTACTCGGCAATAAATCACGACTGTGGAGCTAAGGTTTCGCCGAGGCTGCTCTACAAACCATGCCCAAGCACCGAGCTGACTAAGAACAGCCATGTCCCTTCGCACAAGCGTGCTCGTTGAGACTTTCATGGATAGCAGATAGCCAACTTTGACGACATGTCGCCGGACGCCACTCGATGGATATGGAGTACAACCCCAGATCCCCACACTTCACTCCGCACCACCCCACCATTGAGACTCAATGGGGTTTCGGCAACAACGTTCGTTTCTATCCTTGAGATTCGTATTTATCTACCCCAGTTTCTCAGTCAAGTCACCTCAGCATCAGTCAATCGAACACTCGAACCAACTTGACCCTTCTATCCCACCATGTTCTCGTTTTCCAAGAATAAGGCAAGCCTCGAGCATGAGGGCATATTTGTTGGTGGATGGGATCCGAGAGGTGTCATCATTCCCCGTAAAGTCGACGGCAAACATGGTATGCTCGCCTGGGAGTGCAACAACTCCACCATGACTGACGCCATACAGTCTCTAGCGAAGACCGTATTCAGAGTCAGACGAGAGCCGAACCTGAATGGACCGAACAAGAGGAGAGGGCTTTGGTGCGAAGACTGGACCTTCGTGTCTTGTTACCTTGCTGCATCATTTACTTTCTGGCTTACGTCGATCGAGGAAATCTGTAAGCGCTGCAAGACCTTGTGCCGCCCTCCGCAGCCCCAAACACTAATGCTAAGCAGTGGAAATGTCAAAATCCTGGGCGCTGGCACCAAGAACTCTTTGGAGCATTCTCTCCATCTCAAAGGTACCGAATTCAACTGGGCTGTCTCGATCACATACTTTGCCGTCACCGCTGGCCTGCTACCAGCCAACATTGCCATGAAGAAATTCTCTGCCAAATCGTTCCTACCAGTCATCATGATCATGTGGGGAGCAGTCGTGCTGGCCATCTCAGGCGTGAACAATGCTACAGGTCTGCTTGCCGCTCGTTTCTTCCTAGGCATACCCGAGGCGGCTGTGGTACCTTCGTGTATCATGTACTTCTCCATGTGGTACAAGCCCTCCGAGAGAGCCTTCCGTATCGCCATCTTCCATGCTTGGAATTGCGTTGCCTCGGCAGTATCCTCTTTCCTAGCTAGCGGTATTGGGAAGATGGAAGGGGTGGGCGGTCTCCATGCCTGGCAGTGGTAAGCTTGCATCATCTTCGGTGACTTAGGACAAGACAGGTGACGCTGACAGCTTCGACACAGGGTCTTCTTGATCGAAGGTGCATTGCCCATCGTCTGCGCCATTCCTTGTTACTTCGCTCTCCTCACCTTCCCTGAGACGTCTAAAGCTCTTGACGAGCGCGAGAGGTTTATTGCCATCAATCGCATCGGTCGCGGCGCAGCACGTAAGACAGATCAGACCTTTAGTTGGGCTGCAGTGTGGCGTGTTTTCAGTCGTCCATCAACATATGTCTTCTTTATCGCCCAAACGTAAGTACCACCGAGCCATGAAACTATTCAGCGGTCCTAACATGTAAGCTTACAGCTGCTCTTGCACCGTTGCCGTCGCCCAAGCAACCTTCCTTCCTACCATTCTGAAGGTCTTCCTCAAATACAGCGTCACAAGAGCCAACATCTACGCCGCCCTTACGTACATCTTCATGATACCCATCTACCCGTTCATCGGCTGGCATTCTGACTGGACTCGGGATCGCATGTGGCACTTCATCTTCTGCATGACATGCTGTATCCCAGGATACGCCGTGTGGATGCACACTGCATTGCACCCCAATCTCATCGGGTCAGCTATCAGCGTCACAAGTCTGTACGGCATGGCCTTCCTAGGTGGCATGTGTCGTCCCGCGCAGCCGGTGCTCTACAGCTATCGTATGTCGACTCTGTATGGCGCAGGCGAACAGGCTATCGGTGGTGCCGCCACAGTTGCATCGCTGTCCATCGCATCCATCATGGGTCCGCAGATGTACCCAAACAGCGATGGGCCACACTACGTCCCTGCATTCACCGCATCCGTATGTGTCGTTGTTCTGGGCATCTGCGCCTACCTGACACTGCCTCTGTGGCTTGTCTGGGAGGCAAACCGCAGAAAGGCCCGGACAGGATTTGCAATCCCGCTCCAAGCGATGGAAGATGAGGAGAACAGCGCTGTCTCGTCAGCTGCGCATGAACGCCTGCGTGATGCTACTTATGTCGACCAGAAGGTCGCTGAAGAGGTCTCGCTACATGAAATGGCACCAAAGGCAGTGTAAGAGCTAGAATCGATTTGGCGTCTGCAATATAAGTATGGTAACACTGCCTATGGAGCCTCTCGGTATATTACAGACGTTAGATAAGCTACGAAGCAGCATCTCGATAACTAGTAGCAATGTATATGAACACTTTAGTATCCCCCACTATACGCATCTTCCCCCGTTCGTGTTCTCTTGTTCTTGGAAACTCTGTCGATAGCTTTGTAGTCCACACTGCAGATCAGCAGTTTCAAGCTAAGCATAGCTCTCGTCCTTGGTTGTTTGATGTAGAGGTAATAGGTGGGCAGGCAGGAGCGCCAAAATTAATTCTGTGTTCTTCTCTATGATGTTTCAGGTCTCTCATAACTCCTTAGACGAGCTAATGACGGATAATGCTCTTCTGGCTATCGCTGTCCGACCCCATCGCACTGACATCAACAGTGACTTTCTTTCGAATCCCAGCATCCATCTCAATATCCGAAATCGACTTTGACTTGCTCACCGAGCTCTTGTGTCCAGAGTCGCCTGTGCGGAAGTATCCTCCAGTGCTGCTTCCGTGGGTGCCCTTTCTCGAGGTGGCCGAGCGTAATGCGGGGATGATCTTCTCGAACAGTGGTCGAAGGCAAGGGGTGCATGTGCAGATCATGGCTGCCGTGAGTTCGGCTTGCGACCATAGCACAACTTCCACAAGTCCCCAGGTCAAGTCGTTGTAGCCAGATTTGTATAAGACGATGATGGAACGCATACGGAGAATACTGACAAGGCAAGAGATGGATCCTGAATTGCAATGTTAGTGATGGCGAGCTTTAGTAACTCTGTGTTTCGAGGATGCTTACCCATCGAGAAGAGACCGGTGAGGATGACCTTCTTGCGGACATCGGTGTTCAGACCCCACACAATGGGAACAGGTAGGAGGAGAATCAGAATATCAGACACGACGTTCAAGGCAGCGTTGGCGGTGTAGAACTTTTCGGTGCTGATGCAGTATTCCGGGGTGATGTCAATACTCCTGTAACCACTATTAGAGGAATGAACTCGGCTTATGTCCTCGCCTCTACTAACCAGGCAGATTCCATTGGTCGGCATTGGAATAAGGATGCGAATATAGCTCCGAGTGAATAGGCGACTGTGAAGGCGACGACAGCCCACCATCGCTTGGCAAAGTTGTTGATTGGGAAGACGCGGCGGTAAAGTAACAGGATGGACATTTTCGAGAACAGCATAGTAATGCTGTACATGATCGCACAAACAACCCAGCCACGTAATAGATTGGGGTAGAGGTCCGCAACAGTGATGTCGTAAATGTGCTTGCCGGCTCCGAACTTGCAGGCGTATTGGAACAACCCAGTCTCACCGAGCCAGCATGCGAGAGCGAATAATGTGCACCCTTTGCTTGCTGTTAGCATTGGAGTTGAGTGGTATTGCGAAAGAAAACTCACAATCGTCCCACCAGAGGCTCTTGAGAAGACGAACGCGGGTATAGAATCGCATGGCAACGACAGTGCACACAATGATAATGCAAATGATGTCGCATGTCGTGATCATATGCGTTCTGCCGACCGCATTGTGGATGTGTGATACCTGGCCGACCGGTGGGCGACCGGCAGGAATTTGATCAAGTGGAATGCCCGACTCAACCAAAGCCATGATCTGGGCGATTTGTGCCGCACTCGCCATGTTGAAGATGCTGGACAGATGCTCAAATGGTGGGGAAAGATAGGTGTGAGAGAGGAGACAAATTCAGGCCAAGGGAACAGGTAGGTATCTATAGGCAGATAGCTGGATGGGTCCAGATGAATCAGTCAGTGTAACAGAACAAACTATGGCAATGCCAGATTTGTCAACCGAGATCCATCACAACGAGACTCGTCTAGTTTCAGATGAGGCTCGACGGACAGGATCATCGTTTGGCGCAGACGCCGTCAGAGACGGTAAACATCGGCAGTTTCTGCAAATCTTTCAACTAGGAATTCATGGCCGAGAATTTGTGATTTCTGAGTGATCGAGAATAGGAAGTCGTCGAAATGATTCATGAACAAAGTTCCTTTAAGGTATTCGGCATATGGTCCGACGACAAAGTTGGCGCGCGGGAACAAACCCGCATGGTGCCATCACGGGGATGATTTTCATTCCATCTCAACGGCGTGGGGATCTGGAGCTGAAATAGGAATGTTCGGATCGCCAGGCTTTGCTCTGGTAATTCGCAGCAATCTCTCCATGACCGCAAAGATGGAGGAACGTAATATACCAAAGGGAGATCTTCGTGGAGAAAATGACCTTGACGGACGAAAAGCAAGGTGATGCGAGTCATTGGTTTTCATCGAAACGTCGATGTTGAAAAAATTAAGGTCGAGAAGCGTCGACGTTGAACTGCCGGTTAAAGTGATCGCTTAGACTCTGCTGCCAAGTGCAGAAGAGTATGACTCCTGTCCATGTGGTCAATTGGCCGAGCAGTTGTATTCGACCCGAATAGGTCGAGATGCCTATTGAAACCTTCCGTTAGGCTGGGTTGTTGTTCTTTGAGAGGGATTGTCGCTTTCGGGTCTGGAGATGAAGCTTGGCTCCAGGGTCTGAAGACGCGAATCTGTTTCCTCAATTGTGCCTGCCAAGCACTCATGCCGTCTAGGGATGACTCGTGTGCTCAGGTTGGCTGGCGTCGCTCTTTGAGTACTTTGGAAGGCTACTTAAGTGACCTCCGGCCTGTCAGGAAAGTCGTGTCAGGCTGCTGTTATCATGAAGTCGATGGCTCTTCGTGAGAAAGCAGATGATCGGTCCCGCATATACGGCATACGGCTCATGCGCATCGGGAAGTTGCATAGAAGGCGAGCAGATCAACAGCGAGCAAAGCAAGGAAACGTGATGCATCATCAGCTGTGGAATAAGAGAGAGATTTCTCCGAGCGATCACGCGAGAGCTCACTCGATTACTTCATTCCGTTGGAAGGATAGACGGCGGCCAGATTATTGTATCTGCAAATCACGGTGGGGATGATCGCGGAAGAAGAATGTAATCATGCGCAAGTTGTGTAGATACCGAGCTGAGCGAGATGACGGTGCAAAGCTCAGGTAGACTTGTCGTGATGTTGACGAACCGTACTCGTAGAGGCTCCTTGGAAGGAGGAAAAGCGGCCCACCGGGATGATCCGACGGTGCTGAATTGCGCAGGGACCAGCAAACAAACCGAACCAGCAACAACGAAGAAACATTGGGGACCCTTACCACAGCCATGACACTAGACAGAGTCCGCAAGTGGTGTCGGCTCCAGTCTTGAACATCTTTTACAGCTCAATCCAGCAAACAGAGGCGCTCGCGAGGCTCGATTTCTCTTCCGGAAGCCGCACCTGCTCGGAAACCCGATTCGTCCTTCGGAAGTTGCACCTGTAGCTTATTTTCGATCGTTGAAACCGAGCCACAACCCTGGCAGCCAGCTTAGAGCGGTATGGTGTGTGGCTAAGAGCTCAAGCGACGGTAGTCAGATCCCTTCTCTTGACCTGGCAGCTGCCGAAGCCACAAGTAGTGGAGCGAGTGTCGAAACCGTTCTGAAGTCAGTGGATTGATTCAGCTCAGAATTGGTCTATCGCGTAGCTCCGCTCCGGCAACAACCCATCTCTTCTCGCGGCCGGATCACGACTGTTGAGCCGCGGATATGTTGAGCCGCAGACCCAAGGCTAGACGGAACTCGTTTTCTATCGACTGATACCCTGATTCAGTGCCACTGTCCACCTAGAGACATAAGATGAAGACGCGCGGCAATGCGCCGAATATCGAGGTGTAAACGCTTGAAAATCTCGTCAAACCCTGTCATGCGACAACGCTTTCGATATGATGTTCTACGACAGACGAAAGGATGTGATGTATGGACTTTGTTCATATTGGATGCTTGTCAATCGAATCGCGTTATTACTTAAGGTAGGTAATTTGGAGATTCACTGTGTTCATGACAACACATACAACAATGGCATAGCCATCGCCTCGAACTGCATCTCATACTTCGACACCGAGTTTGCTTATGGATGAAAAACGGATTTTATTCAAAGGCCACGGCTATGGTCAAATGGATGCCACAACCAGCGAGCGTAGTTTGCGACTCCACATAAACGAGGTACAAGGGTTGCTACATAGGTAGGCACGTCAATACCCCGTCATGCACCCCCGCTTCTTGGTGCTTGTATCGACAACATCTCCCCACCTCTAGAAGACATGAAATACCCGATTACACGAATACATCAAGATGCTTTGCACGGATGAATGGAACCTGCATCAACATAAGAGAGATACCAAAAGTCCTTCTGCAGACCTCACTTTCCAGATCCTGTAACTTCCAAGTCTAAGAACAGGTGCCTGAACAATGCCTAACACTTCAATCATTCATGTCTCCCATCTCGGCGGCATCGATGCCTCCTACCAGACTCCCGGCCTGGATACCTCCAAGCCCACCTTGGTCCTAGTCAATTCCTTCACTACCTCATCCGAGCTCTACAAAACACAATATGCCAACAAGAACCTCACCTCCAAGATGAACCTCCTCGCAATTGAGTTGTTGGGTCACGGCCAAACACGCTGTAAAGTCGAAAACTGGACATATTGGGACACAGCATGGATGAACATTCAAGTGTTGCAGGAACTAGAGAAACAAGGCAAAATCGATCAAAGCAAAGGTGTCTTCGTGCTTGGAACCAGTCAAGGCGGTTGGATCACTGTGCGCATGGCTCTACTGGCCCCTGACAAGGTAAGTAACCCTTCCATCTACCTAACCAAGCAAGAAAACTCATACCTAACAATCAATACAGATCACCGGCATCATCCCCCTCGGCACAAGCCTCGACTTCGAATCCCCGAAGACCCGCGAGCTGGGCTGCTGGAACGCACCCTCAGACCTCACCCCAACGATCGACGCCTGGAGCACCCCCTCCGACTCCTCCTTCCGCCCAGGAAACCCCTTCGCCGACTTCCTCATCGACATCGGTTTCGGCACCGACTGCGACTCCTCCGTCCGCGACTTCTGGCGCAACGAAATCGCCGCAAACTACACTGGCGAAGAAGGGCGCAAGAGGGCTAGAATGGCGACTATCAATTTAAGGGATAGAGATGGCTTGCATGGCAGATTGGCGGATGTAAAGTGTGCTGTGTTGTGGCTACATGGTACAAAGGATGTAGTGTATTCGGTGGCCAATGCAAAGAGGGAGATTGAGATGTTTGTGGGTAGCCCGGATGCAAAGCTCAAGATTGTCGAGGGTGGGCAGCATTTCTTGTCGTTTAGTCATCCTGAGGAGGTTGATGCTGCTGTTGCGGAGCTTGTGGCCAAGTATTCGTGAAGAGGTTGCAATTTTATATATATATATGCGAACTCGTTCGTTGCTCCGTCCCAATGAGCTCGATTGACTGAGATAATCAAGGGGTAAGCGCGAGGTTTGAAAACTTAGTACATACTTCACTTGAACACGACACATTTGTAAAGATGAACTCGAAATTGTATTTACCTGATACTGTGATCATTGCAGTAAGTCTCATCAACGTGAACTACCAACATGGGTTTATAGCTGAGCATCAATACCTTGAACAACAACACCAGTGGTTTCATCCACCCAAGTACCAGGACAAGACAGAGCCGTGCACTCCTCATCCTGCTCAGTGACCTCCTGTCTCTTGACCACAGGTCCGAAATTTCTCTCTCCACGCTTGAACATTCTGCTAGCAGATCCAGCATTCATGCAAGTGGTGCTAGCAGGCATACAATTGCCCATGCCCGAGCTCTGCGAGCCATTGTTGTTGCAGCAACTGTTGTAAACACAAACCATGGCCACTTTTCCAAAGTTGTCACAATCGCTGGTCTTCTTGCATTGCTTTGTGCAATCGTCAGCGGCATAGCAGACGTTGACTCCCGTTGCATCGGTACCGCAGGCGCAAAGACCGCTCTTGCCTTGACCAGGGCAGGAGTATGTTGGGACCTTCTGGTCGGACTTGCAGACATTGGGCTGGGAGCAACCGTTGGGGTTGGCTGTAGCCGTCGCCCTGGCTGTGCTGGTCACGGTGATAGTGGTAGTGGATGCGGTAGCGGTTGTCAGGCTGGTGAACAAGACAGTAGAGGCTGTGGATGTGGTTGTGGCAAGAACAGTCGTGGTAGCACTTGAAGCCTGAAGGCTGCAGGCTGCGCTGATGACGGAGGCAGGGAAGGAAAGAGCTGATGGAGTCTGCAGCTGCTCTGCACGCTTCGCAGGCACGCGTGTCGAGGTGGCGACAAATGTGGTGGTGACCTTGGTACTGATAACGGAGCTCGCGACGGGCACGACGGTGGACAGAACGGTGCTTGTTGGGGTGACGATCACTGTCGATGTGGAGGTAGGTGCATTGAATCCCAGCAGCGTGGAGCAGAATCCTTGAAGAGTGGAAGAGCCAATGATCCTCGAAGCCGAGGCAACCGCACAAGGGATAGCGGGACCACCGGCCGAAGTGGCATTGGTGGAGGTGTAAGAGTATCCGTATGTGTAAGTAACACCATTGATGACAACGCTTGAGCTAGTCGAGGCCGACGAAGGGAAAGCTTGTTGGTAGAGAGCGCAATACTGCCCGGCGTCCTTTCCATTGCCCTTGAGGACGTATGTGTTGAAGAACTGACAAGTCTGAGCCACACTACCAGCAGGCGGGTTGGCGTTGTAAGCTGAGCACGCAGCCGCGCAGCGTCCAGCATCGAAGGGACCACTTGGCCAGAGCAGATTTTGGAGTTGGTTGGGGTAGTCGGCGCAATCCGTCTTGGGTGCGTTGATGATTGAGTTTCCAAGGTAAGTTGGGGCAGTGTAGCCGGCGGGCGTGTCAATGGAGCGGTTGACGTAGCCGTTGCTGCCCGCGATAACCACATGGAACTTGTTGCGATATTGTCCAAAGTTCAAAGCATTGGATTGGGACACGGGGCCTCCCCAGTACACGCACTGGAAAACGTCAGTTTCGCCTCTATGAGTCTAGACAAGGACGATATTGACCTTGATTTGAGTGTATGAGGTAGGGTCTGAGCATGACGCATCGTTTGGATCGACTGAAGACTGTCAGCATGATTCCTGTAGCTTGGGACAGGTCTGCTTACCCGAAGGGTCTCTCTCAAAGTAAATGTTCACTGCCTGACATCCGTTCACTTTGTCACAGCGTGCAGCACAGACAGAGGTGTCATAAGAGCTCAACAAACTGAAGCCTAGGTAGCCTAAAGCATTGTTAGATGCTTGCAGGTTCTTGAAAGCCTCAGTGTATCCTGCAGGAGGAGAAGCTGCCGAAGCAGCGTCTGAATAGTATTTGTCGGCAAGGAAGGCTTGGTCAGAGTCTGGAGAAGATGTGTGGGATATGCCGGTAGGTTGGGCAACACAAAGGTTGGCGGCGAGAGTGGGCATGTTAACCAGAGCACCTCCATTGATTCCACCATTGGGATTGGCAGTATTGGCACCTCTTCTCTTCAAGTAGCAGGTACCGGCACCAGATCCTCCAGCGAAGGAGAAGCTGACACACCCAGGGTAGCCATCGCACTTGTCGTAGCAGTTGGCAAAGGAGGAGCCCGAAACTGCTGCGAGGTCATAACCACTGTAGTCGAAGCCACACTTAATGGTGTACTGAAGCTGGCTGACGGGCGAGATATAGACGTCTCCGACTTTAGCATTCAGAGCCGCACAAGATGCGTCGTCACGTTTCAAGACTGCACCCGTAGGTTGAGCTTCGTTGACTTCGGCAACAACATCAGCTGAAGCAGATGCTGCTGCGGCAGAGGCATCGTAGGCGATAGTCTCAGCGATGACGGTTGCAGCAGGAAGGGCGTAGTCGAAGCTCGTCGAATAGACAACGGGAAGATCAGGTGTAGGAATCGGATCGGCTTGAGCAATGGCATCAGCATCGAGGTTCTGAGCGCAAGTGTAAGCCGCAAATGCAGCGATCAGGATGGCAGAATGCATCTTGCTCCGGATTGGATGTGGATGTTGAGTTGCGAGGTCTCAGGGCGATGATGAATAATTCCCTGTAGACGATACCAAGTGCCTCTTTAAACCATTGACCAAATTCACCATCTGTCAGCTCTCGCTCAAGATTTCCGACCGACTCATGTCGACCGTAGCATCAAGCACGTCTCACGGACTTCAGCTCCACGGCTTAGGCTCTAGATGCTGGCTAGAATGCGCCGACTTTGTCATCTTGAAGAGGACGTCGGACATGTCCAGTGGTTCGTTGTCCACGGACTGCTGTTTCGCCACACTAACCAAATGTTGGTCTTTCTCCCAGCCGCAACTGAGCGACGCCAAGTGTGCATCGAAAGCCACAAGACGGCTCTTAGGGTGGTCGTTCATCGGAATGATGTTGAGGATGCGAGAACGACGGTCTTGGCCATGTAGATTTGCTGCAGGTGCGGCCCATGAATTCCGTTCAGAACTGCATCTGGACCACCGATGACATTTTTCCCCAGTTCTGACAGATCGAAAAGCCGAGAATGGAGAGCAAAGACCTTTTGGAGTGCCGTAATGGGGAAATGCGATTTGATCTAGCCGATTTTGTATGTTGCAAAGACATCTCGACGTCCCTCGATTGGAAGAGAATTTCAGGAACCCTGCAAGAGCTAAGGAATGGGATTTCCGCCAAGTCCACCCACCCTGTTGTTTAACTGCATACATAGATCGAAATCTGTCTCTCATACAGTTACATGGCTAAATCATACGAGGAAAATCGGCAATTGTGGTCATAGACGTATAGGACACGGTGCTATAGCAAAGCTTTGACGTGGGCCCGGCATTCGGTAAAACCTTCTCCCAAGCCTCGAACAAGTAACTCTTTCCAAATACGATGACTTTATTTCTTGCAGCACAATTCGTTGCTAACACGTGATTTATGCTAAGCTGCAGCATAAGGTCACACTCAAGTATAAAGTATAAGAGATCAAACTGCAAAACTAGGATAGAGCTCCGACTATAAGATCTTGCGATGCGGTGACCGAATCGGGTAATCTCCTCCACCGACATTTAGCCGTGTATAAACAGCATCCAACCCCAGTCGAACCTCTAGCTCTTCCCTGCGCATCTTTTTGACACTCCAACCCATTCTCACATGCCCCTCTCGATCCGCCAAAACAATCAAACATGGCAAACCCTCAGCCCTTCGCAATTCGATCTTCACGATTGATAATCGTACCTTCTTTCCTGCTTCTCGACAATCTCGCATATAGAGACCTGTACTCATCTCTGCACCGCATGTCAGACTTTACAACCATGGCTTTTGGAGCTACGTGGGGAGTCAAAGATTGGGATACTTCAACCATTGTACCCATAATCTCCCGCGAAGTGCAGAGATCATGGCAAGTAAGGGGCATGGGAGATTTTGGCGTGGGATTATTGCCATCGCGCACTAAAGAACAGCGAAACAGTGGAGAAGAGTGGAGTATTCTTGAGGCGCCTGAGTCGCAATTGGAAGAAGTGCAATGGATAGGCTATGTGGGTGTGCGCGACGCAACTTCCACCGCCAAGCCAACTACAAAGCCATGGACGCAAATGATAGAACTGCGATATGGTTTTCATCCTGAACATTGGGGCAAAGGTTATGGGACTGAAGCTGCAAAAGCAGTGATGGGATGGTGTGGACAGACTCTTGGGGCTGAGAGATTCATCGCGGAGACAGAAGCGGAGAATCAGGGCAGTGCGAAGATATTGGGGAAACTTGGGTTTACAGCGGTGGATAAGGGGAAGGAGGTCATTTGGGGTGTGGAGGGTGAGAAAGAGTGGGAGAGATGGGTGAGCAAGTAGACATCAAAATCCGCAAAAGGAAGCACTGAGATGATCTTCCATACGACTACAAATCTCAAATAGTAAGACTTCCCTCTAACTTGACATCTCTACTACTCTGCCCAACCCACACCCCATACTCTCCCCTCTGTAGCTTCCACGCCTGCGCCACCACATCCCAGACACTCAAATCCCTCCTCGTCAATGGGACACTAATCCTCTTCTTCTGCCCAGGCCTCAACGCCACCCTTTCAAAGCCCCGAAGCTGTTTCTTCGGAGCATCAGGAATGCCCACATAGACCTGAGGAACCTCGTGAGCGAACACATCGCCAGTATTGGTGATGTCAAAGGTGACAGAGAAGATCTCGTCCCAGAGTTGGGGGTGGCCGCCAGGAACAATGGCGATGGAAGGGTCAGGGTATTCTGACACGTTTCCATCGGTGAGTCGTGCGGTGTGTAAGGCAGAGTAATTAAAGGTTGAGTAAGACAATCCGAAGCCGAACTCGAAGCGAGGGGTTATGTTGTAGAGATCAAAGTGTCGATAGTCGATGTACACGCCTTCTGAAAAGTTAGACTGCGGGTGAGGGTCAAAGGAGATTGTCGAGTTGAGAAGATCGCCGTAATCTTCTTCCTTCTTGGCGACGGTGAAAGGCAAACGACCAGAGGGTGAGACGTCACCGTAAAGAATATCTGTCAGAGAGTGTCCGGATTCTTGACCGGGTAGACCGGCGAAAAGGACAGCAGTGATGTTCTCGTGGTCAATCCAGGAGTCAACAACGCGGATACCAGCACTGTGGATGACGACGATGGTGTTTGAGCAATTCGCTGCTACATTCTTAATCAGGTTGTCGCTGAACTCGTCAGCCAATGTTGTGCGGTCGAAACTCTCGGACGCGTAAGCATTGACAAAGACCAAGCAAGCGTCGGTGTTAACATATGGCGGAGATGGATTTTCCGAGTAAAAGTCCCAACGGAGAGTTCCCTTGTCTTTGGCGATGCGTTCTTGGATGGCTTGGAAGGGTGAGATGACATAGGGAGGTGTGCTGCCACCAGAGCCTCCACCAGTGATCATTGTGCCGTTGAAGGTATCCCAGCCGAAGTTCACTTCGTAGCCACCACCGTATCTGCTTGGATTCTCCCAAGGAGTCGCTTTGACGGTCGCATCATAGCCGTAGATGGACAAGAAACGAGGGTTCTTGAGAGGCAGAGTACTGTTGACGTTCTTGACAAGGACAGTACCTGCAGCACCTATCTCTCTGATCAGGTCAGAATGATCAGCCTGTACGTTGACCGGTTCCTGGAGCTGAAGGTTGCTATGCACGGCTGCAGCAGGGTAGCCTTCGCCCTGGCCGACATAGAAGAATGCTGCCAATTGACGAGTGACCATGTCATCCAGTCGGTCCACAGTAACAGAGCCGTTATTGACTGCCTGTGTGAGGTTACCGCCCCAGAAGCCTCCATCTGGCATGATCAGATCCAGTCCAGCATTTGCAGATGCTACTCCCGAGTGCTGTGCCTCCCAGTCAGACATGACGAACCCAGCGAAGCCCAATTCAGTCTTGAGGATGCCGTTGAGGAGTTTGGAGTTTTGGCATCCGTAAGAGTTGTTGGCGCGTTGGTAACTGCACATGACGCTTCCGGCATTCTCACGCAGAGAGTCCATGAACGGATACGCATAGAGCTCGTGCAGAGTTTTGTCATCAACATTAGAAGACATAGCTAAAGAAAAAAAAAAGGTGTCAGCATTCATGTGTTGGGCTTCTCAGATAGAGAAACTCACATTCGCCTTCCCCAAGAGCAGGATTGCGGCGAAACTCTTGTTCATTGAGGAGCCAATGCTGACGATTGATTAGCATCAGAGCATTCCTACCACCATAT
>Ga0268251_10000387_pt1 | contig 14244 bp, 19 predicted proteins | sample AgamicAsMae_FD_200527 | JGI IMG/M metagenome (GOLD analysis project Ga0268251, IMG submission 200527) | Agave microbial communities from Guanajuato, Mexico - As.Ma.e (v2) (version 2) | ecosystem: Host-associated > Plants > Phyllosphere > Phylloplane/Leaf | place: Guanajuato, Mexico | collected...
CTAGAGAATTAGCAGAACGTCCCTCGTTATACAAGGCAACAATTGATGACTTAAATTCTGTTGAGTATCGCTTAGCGTTCATAATATAAAAAAACTCCTATACTTGATTATCTCGGATTATGCCCTAGAAATAAAGCGGTCCGGATTTTCAGTATACGAGCATTAAGAATTATAATTGTAAAAGAGGGTTATATGGGAGAAATATGACTTTACTTATGAAAATTTAAGTGACTGAATTATATTCAAAATTATTTGTTGAAATTCACTTTTTGGTTCGCGATAAATTAAATTCACTGGACGTTGAAAAGTCGAGTCAAGATTAGTGTACGGTATTGTTCCGTCAATTAATTTTTTGGAGATAATTGTCTTCCCAAATCCTTGTTTGAGGAGTGCAATTATCATATCTGTATTAGTAATTGTTATTGATTTTTGTGGTAATTCATTTTGTGTGAAGTATCTTTTTAAATGTTCATATGTACTGGCACCTGGTTCTCGGAGCAACCAGTAATCGCCATTGCCAGCTAAGACCAATTTATCCATAGCAATTGGAACAACTGACAAACTCGAATCAAGTACAGGTTGTTCTACGAATGCAAAGTCAAACAAACCTTGTGAGACCTTCGAAATTAAATCACTAGAATTTCTCATTTCAAACGTCATTCGTACTGAAAGATTTGAAAACTCAGGAATGATTTTTGGAAGTATTGTTAATGCTGAAAAATGAGATGCACCAACTATCAGACTATTATGTTCAGCACTGTTTCTAAAAAAATCTTGGGTTTGTTGCCACTCAAGTAAAATTTTTTGAGCTCGAGGATAGAACAAATCAGCTTCCTCTGTCGCCTGAACAATAGCCTTTTTACCGCGTATAAAAAGCTCAGTTTTTAATTCTTGCTCTAGATTTTTGATGTGAGTAGATACACTGGGCTGGCTAATAAATAGCTTTTCTGCTGCATCAGTAAAACTAAGTGTTTGGTACACTGCGATAAAAGTTCGAATGTATTGCAGCATAATAATAGACTCCTAAATGGAAAATATAATAAAAGGGCTGGTTTAAAACTGATTTATTTGGGCGTGCCAAGCTTTTTCCCACGCTTGGGTTGCTTGTTGTACAGCATCCCATGGTGCTGAAATTGGTGGAGAATATGATAAATCTAGGTCGCTTATTTCACTAACTGTCATTTGATTGAAAATAGCTGTTGAAAAAATATCTGAACGCTTTGCAATTTCAGCTCCAAAAGAACCAATTAATTGTGCTCCTAATAGTTTGCCAGTATTGAAATCTCCAGTTATTCGAATTGCTATTTTCGTTGCTCCAGGAATATAAGACTTGTGATCGTCAACAAAACTTGTTGTACTGAAGGGGACATAACCTGCTTTTAAAGCTTCTGTTGGTAATAGTCCGGTACGAACTGCAACTTGGTCAAATGCTTTAATTACTTGACTACCAACTACACCCTTAAAAGGGGCCGATATTCCGACTGCGTGAGCTCCAGCTACACGTCCTTGTTTGTGAGAAGTTGTACCCAACGGCAAATATGTCGTACCAAGTAGTCGATGTTTTGTCATCACTAGGTCTCCTGAAGCGTATATATTGGTCAAATTTGTTTGCATATATTCATTTACAATAACAGCATCATTGTCTGCAATTTTCGCACCAGCTTTTTTTAATAATCCACTATTTGGATGTACTCCTGTGACGAGTAATACCATGTCAAATTCAAATATTTCTTTATGCTTAGTGATAACCGTTTTATCTGCTTGAATTTGAGTAACTGCGGAACTTGTCATGACCTGAATGCCATTTTCTTCTAACGTTCTATGCAAGATACGACTCATTTCCGGCTCCATTGTTGGTAGTATTTCTTCTCCTCGTTGGAATATTGTCACAAAAAATCCACGTTTTGCCAGTGCTTCAGATACCTCAATTCCAATATAACCTGCCCCAATAATGGCAACTTTTCTTGGTTTTGTATCTAAAATTGTTTTCTCAATGTGAAAAAAATCCGTCATATTATGCAAAACAAGCGCATGTTCGTTACCCGTAATATGACTAACAGATGGTAATGCCCCAGTACCAACAATTAACTTGTCATATTGAAATACGCCTTTGTTGGTCATGACTAGTTGTTCTTTGGGGCGTATTGTTTCTGCTCTGGTGGATAAATGAATTTTTATCCCGCTTGTTTCAAGTTCAGACAATGTACGGTGACGTAATTTTTCCCAACTAGTGACTTCACCACTTAATGCATATGGAAAACCGCAAATAGATAAGTTTGGATAGTTATCATCTAATAATAATGTCACATCTTCAGTATGAGACAACTCTTTTGCGCGAAGTGCTGCAGAAATTCCTGCATCACTACCACCAATAATCAGTATGTTAGTCTTAATAGACATTGTATAATCTCCTTTGATTACTATTAGTCTAACATACTATAAAATTTGTTTTGATAATCAAATATAGTTTTATTATCAGTTCTATTAATTAAAAGTACTAACGAAGAGAAAATTTTATTAGTAATTGATTGAAAAAAAGAAGGGACAAAAAATATGTCAAAAAAAATATGGTTAAATTCAGAACAATTAGAACTGTATATCAAGCAGTTAGAGCGGTTTAGAGACTTATACAGTCAATTAAACGAAACACTAGAAAACGATAGACAGGGCTTTCAATTCAAAGCTGGTGCGCCTAACTTTCAAACAACGTTGAGTGTATCAATGCAATTACAAGCTAAAATCAGACAAGCACAATCTCAAACGTACGGAGATGTGCTTTTTTTTAACAAAGAATTAGCATCTAGGGTACAAGATTTGGTTGCAAAATCAATTGAATTAACCTTTGCTTATCGTGATTTAGATTTGCTGATTGAGGGAACTGATCGCAATACTGAAAGTGGGTTAAACAAGATTGAAGAACAGTTGTATCAAGCCAAAAAGCAATTAAGAGAGAGGGCAATATGATGGTAAATATTGAAATTGACAATACCATCCTGTGAACTTAAAATTAAAATTGAAATGGGTAGGCGAAATTTTGAATAATATGTTGAGTTGCAGAACAAAAATAAAAGTAATATAATGAATTTTATAGTTATATATACTTTAGCGTGATGGTGTTCGCGTAAAAAAATATCATACAATGATTGATGACACCTACTTCTTTTTTAGGGAGTAGTTTGTCTATTTGAGCTCCCAAATCATATATTGGGAGCTTTTTTATGGTAATTTTAATACTCAATTTAATGAATAACTCACCTTAACCTGTTGTGACCACTAAGATACTCTACAAAACACACAATTAAAGAGGTTAGCATGGAACATTCAAAAATTATATTCATAAATAATAATTCAATTTTAATAGACGAAAATACTGAGCTAGTCATTATAAAGTATACAAAAGACAATATTTATAACATGTCTTCTGTTAATGACTTCAATGAGAATATTACAGAACGAGTTAGGCTTACACAACCCTTAACTACTAAAATTGCTAGTTTGTCGAATGAGTCTTTATCACTAAAAATTACAGAGATTTTGCATAACACAGATTTTTTCTACGTTTATAATAACCCTAATAAAATATTCTCTACCTCTGCCATTTTTGCAATCGAAGATATAACAAAGGGAAAATGCAATTAATTTCCGAATACAAGGATAATTCCATTTTTATCATATCCTCATGACAAATATTAATTAGGAGAAAGTATGACGTATTTAAAAAAAATATTATAATTACGAATTGTCTTGTTGTATTCTTTGGGGGAGCATTAGGTGGGTTGGTCAGATTAATGATTACAAGAGCCCCATATATCGGTAGTAGTCCGTGGATCATAGTAGGAATAAATATTGTAGGTTCTTTTTTGCTGGCATATGTAGGAGCAAGGATCCCAGAAAGTTATGATTATTCCTTAGTCATCAAAAATTTTATCGGCACGGGAATAATAGGAGGTTTTACTACGTTTAGTACATTTATATTACAAATCAACCAACTAGTTAGTCAAAGTTTTTTAATTAGTCTGGTTTATATAATGACTAGCCTCATATTAGCATATATCGCAGTTTTGTTTGGAAAAAAAATAGGAAACAGGCGAGGAACTAATTAAGTGAATGATTTTAATTTTTATTTGTATTTCAGCCTGGCAGCAGGAATTGGCTCAGTGATGAGATTTTTAATTACAAGTTATACGCCAAATAAGAGTAAATTTTTCACGGGGGTTTTTGCTGTCAACATTTTAGGATCTCTATTAATGGGCATATTATCAGTGAAGGTTTTACCAACAACCTGGCACACTGTTATTGGGACAGGTTTTATTGGAGGTTTGACCACATTTAGCACTATGATGACACAAGGAGAACAATTTACCAAGTTTAAATTAAGGCTTATTTACTTTTCAATAACCCTAATTTTTGGACTTATGTTTTTCTCAATTGGGGCTCAAATTAAGTTTTAGTCTAATATTAGAGATGATGTGTGAATACTTCCAAGATAGTTTATGTTATGAAATGTGAACGCGAACTCGGGTATTATGTTGCCAAACAAGCCTATTTCTATCGGCAATCGTTGTTTGTTAGCTGCAGTCGTTTCTGTATTAACAGGTGTAACCAATTAATGATGATGTAATAATCGGAGCTGAACAGTATGGTAACTCATGATATTACCAACAATGTTATTGCTGCTGGTAATGTTTGTTATTCGGCCAATAACAGAACAAGATAAGACCGGATTTAACGGAAGAGACGACTTTTAATTCAATACAATATTTTTTCTTTATCAGGCACAAATTCTTTGTGTTTTTTTATTTAATAAAAATATTGCTTATTATTTTATTTTCAAACACGATAAAAAATAAAATAATAAGCAATATTGTGAAATGGTAAACTTGTTATAGGGGATAGATACCCAACTTCAATAATCATAATCAAAGGAGTATGTATGTTTTATGAGTGATGAAACACCTAAAAAAAGAAAACGCCAACCACATTTAAACGAAAATCAACGTCACATGATTGAATATTTGTGGAACATTGAGAAAATGACCCAAACGGATATAGCGAGACGATTAGGCTATACACCGTCATCAATACTACGTGAACTGCATCGTGGCAATACGCTAGATTTTTCACATCTAGACAGACGTACGTTGTTGAATATGGATATACACGCACGTATCAAGTATTCGGCACAACGTGGTCAATATCTAGCCTTAAAGAAACGTAGTAAAATGGGTACTGGGTCAAGATTGACACCTGAATTAAAAGAAATCATTGAGACTTGGGTTAATGTTGAGCATTGGACACCTGAACAAATAGCTGGTAATGTGCAAGATGTTGATGTTTCCGCATCAGTCATTAGATTATGGGCCAGAAAAGGTTTAATTGATATTCGCAAACACAAGTATCATCGACAAAGTGGCACACCAAAAGAACGTGCAATTGCACAAACAAGACGAGCTAAAGAACGTGAAATTGCTCGACTACGTGAACAATTAAAAAATGACGGAGAATTAGTCCGCCATTCGATATTTGATCGCTCACAGGTTGTTGAAAGTCGCAAACAGTTCGGTCATTGGGAAATTGATTTAGTTTTGCCTGCTAAAATGAATAATCAACGGTACCAAGATACGACAGCGATTATGACATTTACTGAACGCAAAACTCGATTTACTGCACTGATACTTGTTCGCAGTAAGAAATCTAGTGATATGATTGATGCGTTTAAATTGTTTTATGAGCGTTATGGCAAAGCCGTACGAACTATCACAGCCGATAATGGTTCTGAATTTATCTCATGGGACTTTTTAGAATACGTCCAGAAACAGCTTAAAATCAAACTATACTATGCCACACCGTCATCACCACAGCAACGTGGTTCCAATGAAAATCGAAATCGTAAGCTACGTGATTGGTATCCTAAAGGTACGTCGTTTAAAGATGTTAAGCAGCGCCAATTAGATGAAGTGGCTTCAAAAATGAATGCGATGCCACTTAGACAAGCACTGGACGGCAAAAGACCTATGGTAGTCTTCGAGAAAGAATATAAAGCGATGCAACGTTATCGCAGAGCTTATGAAAAGCGTAAACAGCGGATGCTCGAAGAACGCCAAAATGATGTAAAATAAGCTGTAAAAACTGATAATAAAAATAATGAACTTTAGACACTAGATGTGTCTTTTTTTGTTGTGCTTAAAATATAAATATTTGAAAACGGTTTAATCGGTTGAAATATTTGATATAATAGTGAGTAATTAGATTGCTAAAAGCCTTTATATAGACGTTCCAAAAGCGTGGACGTGCAGTTTACTTTTAAACCAAATCATGATATTCTGTAAGCAGTTGTGCTCTGATTTAAAAATAATCTTCTTTAGTTTTACATACATGTTACTGGTAGTTTACCAATATATTAAACATGTGGTTTTCACCTTGACATCCGCCGTTCGTCTTTTAGTGTACCGTGCATAATCTAACGTAACAGAGGCTTGTTAATACGTTGGCGCACAAGGGATTACACAGTTTACTAAAATTCCAAAGTCAATAATTTGAAAGGAAATAACGTATTTGTAACATTCGTTATTTTAAAAGCTCATAAGTCCTGTGTGGGCTTATTTTTTTTGCTTAAAAACAGCCTAAATATTAAGAAGTTGTTAAGAAGCCGTCTTCATGACGGTTAATTATTGGTAATAAAATCAATGGAAATTGACAACTAAAACAAGGGAGAACGAGACAAAATGAAACATTCTTTTGGGTCAATTGTAAAAGCCTATCGGGAACGAAAAAGACTCACACAATTGGAATTAGCTGTGAAATCAAAAGGGGAGCTATCAACGGCGACGATTTCAAAAGCTGAAACCGATCCAAGTTATAATCCGAAACTGACGACGTTCATAAAATTTTACAAAATCATGGATATGTCGTTTGAAGAGATTGTTGCGACATTAGAAGGGACTGCCGATGATAAATGATCAAGAAAAACCCAGGAAAATGGAACGTGTTAGTAGAGATCAAGTCGAAACTAATGAACGATTCTATAAAATTCCAAAAGCACTGTTTGAAAATGAATTCTATGCCGCTATGAAACTTGAAACAAAAATAGCTTATGCAATTCTACGTGATCGTTTCTTGTTGTCAATTAAGAATAATTGGATTGATAAAAATGGTGATGTTTACTTGATTTACAAAAACAGTGACCTGCAAACAATCCTTAGTGTTGGCGAAAAAAAAGTCATTAGTTTGAAAAAAGAACTAGCAAATTTTGGGCTCCTTGAAGAAGAACGACAAGGGTTAAATAAACCAAACAGACTTTACGTTGGCAACATAAATGCTGATTTTGAAGTTTTCCACAGGGATAATCCCTTGGGGGACAAGGAACTGTCAAAACGGCAGTTCCGGAACTGTCAAAATGACAGGTCAAGAACTTCCAAAATGACAGGTCAAGAACTGTCAAAACGACAGTCAAATGAGACTGAGAATAGTGAGACTGATTTGAGTGAAACTGAAACCAATTCTTTTGATGAGGATGAAGTAAATAATAATAATAATTCAAAAAAAGCTCAACAATCATTTATCGCAATCGGCAAAATAATTCAAAACAATCCTGAATTAAGAAGTGTAGTCCAAAGTTTGATTCCTGATTTACTTTTGAATGAACCCCAACAAGCAGAAATTGTCATCCGCGCTCTTGATCGTGGTTATCACTTTTTGATAACCGAACTTGAAAAAGGTAATTCTGTTTTGACTTTGCAAAAGCAATTACAAGGTGAGGTTGCGATAAAACAGTTGCTTTTAAACACTGGTTTCAAACAAGTAGATTACATGCGTGACCATCTGATTGATATCAGCCAATATGGTAAATATTTTGCTAGTGGTTTTGACAATCGTTTGAAAATTGCGATCACAACAAGTCAATCGGTATCAGGCTTTTAACTTTAAATTGGAGAGAGGAGAGATATAATGGCAAACCGATACAACGTATTTATTGCAGTAGACTTTTTCAACGCAGACATACTTTTTGTGGCTAACTCATCAGGTGAACTCAGCCGAAAAGTGATCAAAGCAATTGAAAATCATGAATTAGAAAGCGGTGGCGCAGTGAGGTTATACCGTACCTCTTATCAATCATTTAAGGCTATCGAAAATTTGATGGTACGCTACCATTTACCATTTCATGAAGCCGCAAGACCGAAAGGGAGAACTTATGAAAGTCAGACAACTAACGCTGTTGGATGAGCAAAGTTTACAAGAACTGCAACAAACCAAATACGTCGTCATTCTCGTTAGGGAATTGAAAAATAATCTCGTTCAACCAACAAAAAAACAAGCCTTTGTTTGCTTAAAACCAGATGAGATGAAAGTCAAAGGTGAGTTGTTTGACGATTGCTTAGGAAATCATTACGTCGGTTGTACAGTCCTAAAGGGCATTCATTATTCTGAAGCTGACAACCAAATTCCCGTTTTTAAACTACCAAATAATATCCAAGACTATTTAACTACCCAATTAACCCCGATTATTAATTTACTGGATCAAAAAAGGAGAAACTATTATGCAAATTAATCACCACGTAGGACGTTTAGTTCGAGACGTAAACTTCACCGTAAGGGGTGAAAATGAAACCAAAATTGCCTACTTCAAATTAGCCATTAATGATTTAAAAGATGGCAAAGCAACTTACATTGATTATGTTGCTTTTAACAAAACAGCAGAATTGATTCGTGATTATGTAACTGATGTTGGGCAAGTGGTTGAGGTTGAATTTGTGATGCGGAATCACAATTACACCGATAAAAATACTGGTCAAAAGATTTATGCTATGCAAAATCAAGTGACACAATTCCGCATCTATAAATCTAATCACTCATCGCAAAATTCTGCTGTTCAAACACAGGTTGCTGACACTCAGGGGAGTGAAATGGCCGATAATGATTTGCCACCATACCCTGACTTTAGCAGTAACGCATTTGATTACGTAGAGGGGTAAGACAATGACTGCAATAATCACAATAGCTGATAAATTTAGAAATATCTTTCAAAGATTTAGTCGCTTTGGGACTTGGTTTTTGGAACATCAACGGCGCAATTTAATTGCCATATTTAGCCTATTTATTCTGATAGCCTTTAGTACAACCGTGATGGTTAACATTACACCTCGACCTTCAAATTTGCCTAGTACGGATTTAAATACGCCAGTGTCATTTGGCACTTTGAACAAAACCGCTAGTCTAACAAAAAGTGTTTTTAATAAAAATAATGGTGTTTTGGAACTGCATTATACAATCTCTGACGGATCTGTTTCTGATCAAGATTTGGTTGATATTAGCAAAATTAAATTCACTGCTATGACCGATCATGGTGGCAATCAAGTCACAGGTCGTGTCGTACCAACTTCAAATAATACGCTCGTGGTCCAATTTAAAAACTTGAGTCATAACTTCAATGCTGTAACTTTAACAGCTCATGATAAAAGCATCGATACTGCCACAGTCGAAGCGCCAAGTAGCGTTAGTGCTGAAAGCTCACGTACGAAGAAAACGGCAACAGATACAAATACGGCCAGTGGCAAGTTCATCATTAATCGTGATAAAGTTTCTAGGTCAGATTCATTAACATTTGCCACTCAAAAGAAATTAGAAGTTAGCGAAAGTGAGGCTAAAATAGCGGCACAACAAAAACTGATTTCAAAGAATACTAACGCAATTGTTGAATACCAAAAAGCAATTGATCAACAACAATCTTCCATCAAAAAGTACCAAAAAATACTCGCCCAGTCTGATGACTCAGATACACAAACTAGCATTGATAATGCGCGTGATGCCATTACACAAATACGAACACAAATTAGTAATGCACAAAAAAATATTCAACGTGCTAAGACAAATATTAGTCAATATCAAAAGACTAAAAAGCAGGTTCAGGAAGGTAAATCATTGTTGCCAAAACCAACCGATTTGTAATTCTATATAGTCCAAGAATTTCCCTAACGGGCTATTTTTTATAACCAAACCTGGGTACAGAAAGGGTACAGACAAAGTACAGAAAGGGTACAGAAAACTTTGTAAACTCCCAGCACTTGAAATGCCCGCACGGCGGGGTTTAGGCACATGGCGCCGGCATTTCCCCTTAACCTGTTCCCAATTATCAAAATATATTTAGGAGTTTTTATGCAGACAGTTAGAAAAGAAGTTCGCGGTCTTGATAAACAAGATTTGAATATCATTGACCAACGTGCGAAAGCGGAAGGAACATCTACAAATGAATTATTGCGTATTGTTATTACAGACTATGCACAGCGAATTAGAGAAGATGATGCTAGTAAAGTACTACACAGCTACCTAGATGATTTAATCATGGCCAACAATAATGTTGTTCACGGATTAAATGACAATACAATTGCGATTGGTGAAATGTTTAAAACAATTCTGGCGCGACTTGAAATGTATTTTCCAGACTTAAATGATGAAGTAGAACGAATTCAAAAAAATGCTCGCCCTCAGAAAAAAAATTTGCCAAAGTCGATTGACTTTGATGAGTTTGAATAAGCAGAAGAGGTTCAAATGAAAAATTATAAACGTGGTCGATTTGCAAGAAAAATTCTATTTGGCATTGTCATATTGATAGGTATTGTCTATGTAAACCGTGTGTCGATTTTGCAAAAAATTGTTGCACTAGGTTCACAATCACAACTGATTAATATTGATAAGCAAAGTAGCTCACCAACACAAAACGATGAGCTTGTTAATTTGAAATATACTGGTCAAACAGTTGTTGAAATCAATCAAAATCAACCAACATTTAATCAAGATGACTTACAAATTAAACAGGGTGGCTGGCAAAAACTTTCGTCCCTAGATTGGTTAGGCAGACCACAGGTTGCTAATGCATTGCTTAACAAAAAATTGATGCCGCCCTCTCAAATGTATCAAGCGCCTGAACGATTAACGATTAAAACGCCAGGTTACCATGCCATTAAAACTGGAACGAATACTACAGACTGGTTATACAACCGTAGTCATCTGATTGGGTATCAATTTACTGGTCTAAACAATGAGGCCAAAAATTTGATCACGGGGACACGACAGTTGAATGCAGACAGTCGTGTCAATGCTAGAAGTATGGTGACTTACGAAACAGAAATTGCGGATTATTTGCATCAATCAAAAAATAATTATGTTCGTTATAAAGTCGCACCAATTTACAAAAATGTTGAGTTAGTTCCCCGCGGTGTTCACATGATGGCAGAGTCAAATGACAAGACTTTGAAATTTAATGTCTATGTTTTTAACGTGCAAGATGGCTGGACAATCAACTACTTAAACGGTAATGCTGAAAGGAGTGAATAAATGAAAGATGCAATAGAATTCAAAACAAGTCAAATGAAGGCACTCATCAAAAGAAGAAATGTTTTGAATAAAAAGTATGATACAACTTTACCCGAAGATATTCCTTTGGATGTTAAATCAGAACTAAAGTTTATCGACAAAATTTTACAAGAATTCGATATCGATGAGGGGATTTTTGCAAAACAAGGTAAGACAATTAATATCAAAAATTCGCGGGACGAAGAATGGTACTTTCAACAAATGAAGCATTGGGCTGAAAGAAATCCAAGGTCTACAAATGGACAGTTTGGTAAAAGTACACTGTATAGATTTGCTTTACACTTCTTCGTAGAAAATATTGCGCTTAATGCCAACAATGCACGTCTTAATTATTCAGAACTAGCCCAGAAGGTAAATGATGCCAACTCCACAAAAAATGATTCAAAATTGACTGCGCAATTGGCAAATGTAGAGAATTTATTAGGTTTTCTTTTAACCATGCAGCAACGTCAACTTGAATACATTCCAGAAGGCATTAATTTAGAAAATGGTTTTGTTAAATATGCCATCAACCCAATTAATCCAACAGAGTTCCAACAATTTGGTACACCAACAGAACTCAATCCAAACAATGAATTGGCACAATCTTATGAAGAATATAAAAAAATTCGGAGTCGCGATAAGCAGCTGATCAAAAAATATCACCAAACAGGAGGACAACTCGATGACGATTAAAAAGCATAGTAAAAGAAAAGCACAAATGACAAAGTATTTAGAACAACTTGATGAATTCAATTGGCACCATCCTACTCAAGTTAGTGAGATGGCTGACAGTCAACATGAACGCGATAATCGCAGGTACTATTTGGCTCAGATAAGTTTAATTCTGTTTAATAACTATCAACAATCCTACATGCAAATTGCTCAAATGCTGAACATGTCTTCCAGAACAGCCCGCCGTTTGACAATTGATTATGAACAAGATTTTGGTAGTTTAGAAGAAATTATGGAGGAATTGCAAAATGGCGAAGACTGGTGAAATTGCTGCATTTGCGTTGGGTGAAAAAAAGACGGCAATGGTCAATTTACCAGCACAATTCGTCACGTCTAGTACAGCAGATATGAAGGGACAAAAATACTCAGACCTAGTTGATTATGCGGATAATTCTGAGAAGACAAGTGATCTCAATAATGAATCCATGAACGATTTAATTGACTTAAAGGAACAATTTAGCAAGCCAGGCTACGCTAACCGCAATTCTGCGGTAACAGAAACACATCCAATATTTGGTAGCGATAAACTAAATTATGATAATCACGATATTTCTGTATTGAGAAAAGACTTGGATGAGGCTCAAAAAAATGGCAATAATATCCATGAACTCGCTTTTTCAATCAGAGGCGATTGGTTAGTTAAAAACAATCTCTATAATCCCGAAACGCGTATGATAGACCAAAATAAGTTGAAGCATGCAGAACAAGAGGTTGCTAAGACGCTAATTAACAAAGGATTTAATTTACCTTTGGGAGAAGACGAAAATGACGTTGTTTGGTTTGGTGTGATTCATCAAGATACCGATCACCTAAACATGCATCTCTGGTTTGCTAAAAAAAGCCGTGAAACGCGGCCAGAGATGCTAAAACAAGAAGGTAAGTACAAAGGGCAGCCAATCGGCGTTATCCCTCTGGAAGTGATTGAACAAGCCAAGCGACAGTTTAGAAAACAATTAATGTCATCACAGGAACTAAGACGGCATCAGGAAATATTAAAAGGTGTTGGTGGCTTTAAAAAAGAAATTATTGAGACAGCGCCAGACAACCTATTAAATGATCGTCATGCTAAAGCCATCAAGCAAATTTATGATGCTTTACCTCAAGACATGAAAGGGCGGTGGCAAGTTGGTAACGCTCAGTTAGCAGCTGGAAAAGGCAAGATGGCAAAAGCAAATCAATTAACAAATAAACTCTTAGACGATTTGTTTGACAAAGAGCTTAAACCTGAATATGAGGGTTTTAAGTCGTTGGCACAAGAATATGATGCCATTAATATTGAAGACCAAGGTGTGATTCATAAGGGACAACGTAAATGGTCTGAGAATAAGGAAGATGAATTAAGAAAGCGCTTAGCGAATCAACTCTACAAACATTTAGCACAAATTGAAGACACCTCAATAAATGATATTGACCAACAAATGTCTGAATTGCGGAGCCATGTAAAAAAACGTGACCAAGGCGGTAACGTAGATAGAACTAAAATTGCATCTAGCCCTCAGGAAAAAAATTTGGACTCCAAGCAGTTGATCAACAATGTAACCCCCAATCCAAATCACATAGGTGATCAGATGCCAGTGCGGGGTGGTTCGTTTAATAAAATTAGTCGCTTGTTGCGGCAGGACATCCGTGCTGAGACAAACGCAGAACGTCAATTCTTAAGAAACCAAAAGAAAGTCGAACAAGAAAAGGCTCAAGAAGAATATGAGTCAAAATTATCAAGAGGAATGTAAACCAATTTTTTTCGACATATGTAATGCATTTTTAAAGTTGATTTTTTTAATGATAATAATAAAAAATAGTCTAATTTATCTACTTCTGAGCAAAGTTGGGATCATTGATGAACTTGATGATGATTTATTCATGGGACTGGTTGATGTGATTGAGGTTTGGCATGATAAGAAAGTGGTGCGTTTCAAGGATGGGAGTGAGGTGGAAGTGTAAAAATTAAGGTATTTGGTTGAGACATTCTGTGGTTGCAGGGTGTCTCTTTACTTGTTCACATTTAGAAATCGCATTCATGATATGATTAATTATATATGGTAGATTGTAAAATTAAACCGAACACTTGAATAAAAAAGCCGCAGCGCCTTTAATGGTAATTGTCTAAAACAACCATAAAGGAACTGCGACTCATGACTAGTTTATCATCTCAAGAACGCA
>Ga0268251_10000388_pt1 | contig 14229 bp, 11 predicted proteins | sample AgamicAsMae_FD_200527 | JGI IMG/M metagenome (GOLD analysis project Ga0268251, IMG submission 200527) | Agave microbial communities from Guanajuato, Mexico - As.Ma.e (v2) (version 2) | ecosystem: Host-associated > Plants > Phyllosphere > Phylloplane/Leaf | place: Guanajuato, Mexico | collected...
GGCCCCATCAGCACTGCGTACAATTGTGGATTGCAGAATGACATACACCTTTGCAATGATAAACGTTGTGAGCTATCTCCCAGGTGTGCTCTGGTCCACCACAATCTTCACATTCGAGCATGTCAAATCCGGTTGGGCATTCTTCTTCGTCAGAATCGTAGCCATGCCCAGTGTCACTGTCTGAATCAGGCGTATGTCGGGCATCACCATCATCCAAGTGAGTTTCATGTTCCGAAGAGCCGTCGTCCGAGTCGGAGTCGAAAGTGCAGGGACGGCGACAATTGTATGGGTCGTCCCAATTGAGGCAGGGACAATCTTTCCACATGTAGTCTTCGGCTTCGATCTAGGAAGCGTATCAGCATTGCTTGTGGTTGTGGTTGTGGCTTACAGAGGTGCTTACACCTTTGCAATGGTAGTCGTTGTGGTTTATCTCCCAAGTGTGCTCTGGGCCACCACAATTTTCACAGTCGAGCATGTCGAGCCCAGCTGGGCAACCTTCTTCGTCTAGACCATGACTCAAGGGGTTACGCTGCGCCTCAGCGAAGGTCTCTCCGGAGTCGTCGTTCTCCGTCGCCAGATCCAAACCTCCCAAGCTTTCCACAAGCCGAGTAGTGTTGACGTGTGTTGCAATCTGGTTTGACGACTCGGACAATGTTCCGTCGTCGATAGGTTGGTGTGAAGACGAACTAGACGCGGCTGTGAGCGAGAAAGTTGGCGATGTCGATTGATCGGTAGCCTGCAAGAAAGTCTCCTGATAGCGCTCTCGGTGCTCTCGAAAACGCAATTGTGTTGAGGGCTGGCGCACACAAAGTGGAATAATTCTGTCAGGAAGGGAGGCAGACGCCATCAGCACAAAACCAAAGAGCAGCCACATTGAGGAGGGCCAGATGAGTGATATGGTGGCGGAGAGTCTTGAGATCGTTTGGGCGCTGGCGCTTGGAAGTAGACTTTTCTTGCGTGAGTAAGGTAGTCGATGAGGGGATGTCTTGTTACACGCACTTGACGGTGCGTCACGCTTGCAATGCCTGGATGTGGAATTGAAAACAAGCATTTAAGGAAGCTTAATATGAAAATGGCAGCTTGAGGAGTCTGGTTTATTCACTTCGAAGCGTGATATCATACCTCAACTGACGGTCTAGGAAATTGGTGTCGTACGTTTGAGTGATTCTCAGAAAAAAAGTTGCCTTTTCGTCCATGCCTACTAATGTTCTCTCGCTTGCCGTTCCTCCTTCCTTTTTTTTTTTGGTTCAAAGTCGCAATCCGTACATGCCCTTCTCACTTGCATGAAACAACACCAAGATCACCCCCTAGCCATTCACAACTAACAGCCGTCATTCTCTTCAGTATCAACATCACGTCCACCGCCTGTGTACGCAGTCACAACAAACATCATGTCTTCCATCAATGATCTGCGCGCCAAAATCATCCGTAAGTGCTTTCCATCCATCCAGTTCGACTATCTCGTTCATGGTGCCTGTATATGGAAGATTTTTTTTGTCATATTCACATCACTGAGCGCCGATCAGTCAACTGCGAACTATCATTCATCGAATTCAATGTCTTCACCATCACTATCTCAGTCATGAAGCGCGGTCAGCTCGAAACTCACACTGCTTACGTCGTTGCCGGACCCCAGCGTGCAACCATCGCTCGTGCCAGTGGAAGCACTGCTGAAGAGGCCCTTGAGAATCTTGTCAACATCACTAGCGCTTGATTGCAGGACCGTCGATTTAGAAGAGAAGGAAGGATGTGTTTCCATGCAGAACTAGCACAAAAGCTGTGTCTTTGATGATCATTGTCCTTTCGTCACTAAGTCTCTCACACAAACCAAGTGTCTTCCGACATCTTGTTTGTACAATGTTCTCTTTCCTTCTTCTGGTCTTTGTGACTTGTCCGTAAGAAGTCCGAGCAGTTTGAGGCAGTTGATACTAGACTCTTCTCATCTTTGTTGGAAGATAAAGTTACCCTTGGAAGTCTTTGTCAAGAACACACTGAAACATCGATCCGCTTAGACTCTCGAGTCTATCAAACAAGCACGCGAGAACAATAAAGCATCGAAAGGAATGCAAAGGTGAAAAGATCTAGAGGTAACAAACACAATCTTCTGCTGGTCTGAATTCTCCATTGACGCCTAGAATCTGTCTACTTTCACGACCAAGCAATCAAAGACGTCTATAAGATTTTCGGATTGACATTCGATCTCCCTTTTCCTACCATCTCACAATCGTCCAGATAAGAAATCAGCACATCATTAGCAGCAGCAAAGGTCAACTCTCCAAGAAAGATCAGAATGTCCGACTTCACCAACCTGCGTCAGCAAATCCTCGGTACGGCATACTAATCCACTATTCTCAGCATCCGCCATCTCTCTTACTAACGCACGGACACACCAGATAACTACTACTTCCAAGCTACCCGCGAGAGCGACCCTTACATCATGATTGCCAAAATCTCCGATATCGACTTCCAAGCCTGGGTGATCGACAAGTCTTTCAACAACAATGACAGAGTGGCTGGAATGGCTGGGTCTAATCCCGAAGCCGCTCTCCACAATCTGCTTATCAGGACCTGTGAGCGGGCTGCGGTTGTCCTTATTGATGAGTCCAATCGTGGGTCTGGAGCTACATCTGACGCGGGTGCTTGAGAAGGGTGAATTATGCAGATGACAGTCACTGTTACGCCTAGACTTGATGCTGCGGAAAGTTATGGAGTGGCATGAGGAAGCTTTGAGTCGATGGACGGGCCAGAGTAGCTGCCGGTACTATGAGAAGGTCGAGAGCAAATCACACGAACAACATCTGTGCCAAACCAAAGGCTGATAAGTGGAAGATTCAATGAGGAATGACTCAAAGTCCTGCAAAGTACCCAAACGTATTCCATCATCATTCTTCTCCAGCACGTATCCTTTCCCAGATTTACAGTCCTCAACATATCCCCTATTGAATTCCTCCCCAATCTTCTCTATTAAGTGTTCCGTCATATCCTAGACAGTAGCTCAGGGACCAGCCCATAACCTTCAAACACCATTAGAAACCCACCAAGAACCAGTCCAGAACAACATAGCCGACTTACAGCAGTATCCAAAATCCTTTCAACTCCAACGATAAGCAGGTGCAAACTCTTCAACCACGGTATTACTCGTAGTATTTGTCCTTTTTGTCATGCGGCTGTACTCGCTACCGCCTGACTTGTACATGAAGAATTCGAAGAGGGTTTGGAAGATCTGCGTGATGGTGATGGTTCCGCCGAGAGTGAGGATGAAGAGAATGGCCTTGATGATCGGGTTGTACATGATGGCAGAAGATATTGTGAGGGAAAGGTGTGTGCTTTTGTTGTTTGGTTGTAGGATAGGAGAGATGTTGATGGTAGTGTTTTCGTTCTGCTGTGGCTATGGACAGCTTTTATATTGCTCTACACTTATGAAGACTATTTTAGAAGTCGTCGGTGTCGATGTGAGACAATCTTTGAACAAAGGTCGCAACACAATGAATAAGACCACTGTCTTAGATATTCATGTCTCGATTACTGATGTATAATGCGGGACATGAAGAACAAAGAGAAGCTTAAAGATAGTTATAAAACCAGTCCATTGGCTTATGTATAATGTGGATTTGATGCTTTCTAAAGCAAGAGGCATGATGAGACACTGCAATAGGACAACAGAAGGATTAACGATATAGCAAAATGCATCTGAATTTTTCCTCCATTCGTAGAAGCGACACCATGGAGACTGCTGAAGTACCAATATCTATATAACAATGATAGCCATTCCGCGTAGACAGTCATGCACAGCTTGCAGTCCTCTCCATCAGCTTGGAGCCATCCGATGCTTCGGATTCACAGAAATGCAAGGTACCGGATCTCAATAGCAATGTAGGTCGACCGTCCTATAAAACTGAGGTTGTTTACAGCCATGACAGAATGACTCTGCAACCTAGCAAACTTAAGCGTAATCGGTGAAGATGCTGTCATCTCGAGATTGTTGACCAGCAATTTGGCCGCTAATCTGAGTGCTCAATCTTGATCTTCTTCGAGGGTCTTTCTTCAGCTTTGATTTCATGGAGCTGTCCTTCGGAATCGGATTTTTGAGGCTGATCTTCGAACTTGATCGCCTTAGACTGCGGCTCGACCCTGATTACTTGAGAGTACTCCTCGACTTGGGTTCGCTTTTGAGCTCGTTCTCCAGTGCCTGGGTTTGGTGTTTGGCCGGATGCAACGTGCATCTCATCGCCTTGTTTGGTTTGGTCAACTTGTGGAATATTGACAGACGTATTGTGGGCCGGCAATGAAGATATGTCATGTTCGATCTGAGTCGCTTTGCAGAAGGGGGCAGATGGCTGACCAATCTGATCCGAAGTTGTCTGATCAAAGAAGCCTGAAGTGAGCGCTCCCTGAACGAAAGGTTGGGACACTGCCGGATTGGTCATAGCGGCTGAAACTATTCTGTCGTTCGGAATAGTAGGCGATACGACGTCGGTGGAGTCCTTGAACTTGGATGGCCAAGGTCCCATGTAGTTTGGTGTCATACTGAATTCCTGCTGATGGTGCTTGACTGGAGCGGCCCAGGTTGCCGAGCTGCTCATCGGGCGAGGAATGGGATTTGTGGCTTTCTGGCTCATTCCGCGGACGACAGCATTACAGAACTGCTGGGCACTTTGTAAGAACGGACCAAGTTCGGCTGGTGGAGCCATCAATGTCGGATTTTGAGGTAGTGGACTGGGCAGTGTAGGGACGACCGACGAGGAACTGCCAGAGTTGGAGCTGGATCCTTGCGCGAATGTGTAGACGGGCAAATCCGGTGTCGTTGCCATTCCTGGGTTGCGATCGGTTACTTGATTTGCTGTCATAGCCTGTTGGATTATGGCGGCCGTGGTTGACAACATCCATTGTTGCGGACCCATATCCAGCAGTTCAAGAAGACTTTGCAAGGCCGCTTGGAGCGTGGTACCATAGCCGGTCAATCGAGGGTAACCTTGAGGTTGGACGTATGCCCACCACGTAGTTTCTTTGTCGAAGATGATGTTGGGTCTTTCTTTCTTGATCTTGGTCCATTTGTGTTTGCGATAGGCATCTGGAAGCAATTTGTGAGCAAAGTCATACATCTCGCAGTGGTACAAGATTATCGTACTCTCAATGCGCGAGCCGAGACCCTGCAAAGGGGATAACTCATTCATCGTGGTCAGATGGCAGTGATCAGAAACCAGCAGTGATATCGTGTAGGTGAGCTGGCGACTGGGAAACTGATGGTAGTCAATGCGAACTCAACTTGTTATAGGTTTGTGGGAAGGACGAAGACTCGCAAGTGCGAAAGCAGCTGATGCAGTCCGCGTCTTGTCTAGAAAGGCAGTCGCAGCGCGCGCCGAGATTGCCGTGCGAACTAAGAAGGAGCTTTCGAGCCTTACTACCTCACGATGCGTCTCAGCAATCCTCTCTCAAAATGTGTAAGGAGAAGGAAAGAAAACGCTGGGATGTTTGGAACGCAATCGCTCCATGAAGAGCTCTCATCATCCTTACCTTCACTTCTCGGCATCGCCTCACTTACTTGATATTCCAGCAGAATCCCGCTCATATCAGAGTTGGGTTCTGTGGCTCACATGTACCACTCGATGGAAACAACACAAAGTCTAGTGTAAATAGAATCCAGGGGTTGTGAGTTCAACTCTCAGCCTTGGTTGGTCTCGATCATGACTTTGGGAGTTTTTCCCCCAAGCTCGCTTGGTTCTTTTTGCTTCGTGAGTGTTCATGATTATATTTATTTTGTGCTGTGGTATTACTAGCATACGGCTAGCAGTTTTGTTTGTTGCGGGTGTTGTTGTTGCTCGAGATATTTGTATCAGTTGGAGGAGCAGGGAGACAGCGTTGAACATCTTTGTTTTCGATGAGACAACACAAGCAAAAAAGAAGAGAGTGATGTTAACGGACCAGATTGCAGGTGCAGTGTCTTGTCAGTGCCCACCGGTGATTCGAACACGGTGCAGCAAATTTATTGCTACGCTCTGAAAGTAAGAGGTGCCCAACGACATGTTTCTCGCCAGCCCCTGATCAGATTATCCATCAGATATCCCAATCGCATTGGCACATAAAGAGGTAGACGGAATCAAGCATAGACGTCAAGGCAAGAAGGTATTGGTAAACAAAGAATCAGTCGATGAATGTACAATATGGTTCTTTGGTTTCCTAATTACAGCGAGACTAATTAATCGTCTCTCTTCTCGACGCCCATTTCTTTTCTCAGCTTGATGATGGCCTCGCGGATCATATCGGACTCCTTCTGGACGCGCTTCAGCTCTTGCAGGTCCTTCTTGATCTGCGAATGGGGGTCCTCGACCACTTTACCGGTGGTCATATCGATGGCGCCGAGTCCTGGGTCCCGCAGTGCATCCGCAGCTTGCTGTGAGAGCATGTCCATCTCAGCACGCGCGACCTCGTTCTCGTGGTCAAAGTCATCGAGCAGGCGGCGAGCATGCTGCGGTGTCGGTTGATTCTCGACCTTTTGAGGCAACCATTGTTGGCCATTCTCCAGAGCCTTGAGTTGCAGCCTTGTCTTTTGCGAGTCGGCGATGCACCAATCCAGTCGCGAAATCTCGAGGTAAGTCTGAGTATGCAAGTGTCCCATGAGTTCGGCATCGACACGACGCTGCTCCCTCTCCCAGTCGTCCTTGTCGGTCATATACAATTGGTTTTGCTTGGAAGCAAGTTCGTAGAACAACATGGAAGCTTCGTCTGCCAGTCTGGATCGTCTCTCTTTTAGCTTCTGAATATGCGATTCGATCTGTTCGACAGCCTCAGCACCAGGCTGCCACTTGTAGTTTGGTTCGGGGAAGAAGACACGCTCTCCTTCGCGCATCTCACTGAAGTGGGGCTGTGGATCTTGTTCATCGACGTCCTCCTCTTGAGCAGCCTGGGCGGCCTTCTCAGCAGCAGCATGAGCCTCCTTCATCATCGCGTTTTGAGCACCACCAATCTTGCTGAGCATGTCGGACATTGAAGTCATTCCAGGCTGTTGTGCGGCATCCGGACGGAGGCCAGCGTCTTGGATGGCCTTGTGCTCAATGAAACGCTTGACATCTTCTCTCCACATGTTACGTTGAGCCTGCTGTCTTGAGATGGTCTCGGCAATAGAGGTGCGGGTGTTGAAATGGTAGGCCTGGTTGAAGACGGAGCCGGCAAAGGCGCCACAGCTGAAAGCACCTAGCCAGCGTTGCCAGCCGGCAAGGGCCCAGGGCTTGCGCACAGAGGCAGCACAACCAACACCGATGAGACCACCAAGGAGTATGTAGTTGTCGGCATCGATGCTGAAGGGGCGATCGATGATCTTGGACTTTGGAATATCGAGACCCTTGCTCTCGAGGTAAGGTCTGGCGATGAGATGGCCGGCGTAGCGTTCAATGCCGACAGTAGGAATGCCGAAGAGAATGGTGGTCCAGGCAGCGGTCTTGAGACCTTGGGTAGGTGAACGCTTTGTGAGCAAAGCGAGACCAGCGACAATGGCGCCGGCGCCTCCAGCCCAGAAGGGGGCTTTGGTCAGGGCAGACTCATTGTACGGGGCAGGTCTGCTGGGGTAGGCGGGATGGATCCCTTCCCAGTTGGGCGGTAGAACTCTCATGGGTTATGCTGAGACATGGAAGTGTCGGGCGACGAGTCAATTATCTAGATGATATAATCGCTTTTACGCACTGACGTGTGAAGTCACACGCCAAGCGCTTGTGTTCGGCGACTGAGGCTCGGCCGTTTCGAAAAACAGGCGCCGGATGGCCGTGCTATCTCGGCTAGATCCGAGATGTCGAGATCTGTCGCATCTTGCGGCGGCTTTGGCGCATTCTTGAAGAAGCTGGTCCACCGCATTCTGCGCAAAAGTCGCCTCGACGTCAGCATCCACGACAAGCACCCGTGACAAGTCGCAACCATGTCTGGAGATAGCCACAGCCGTGGTCAGAAGCGCAAGCTTGACCAGCAAGACGGAAGAGAATTGCTCAGCACCGGCGCCACTTTGTCGCGACTCAATGGCGACAGCGACCCGGACTCGACCAAGAATACAACCGACTCGCCCGCTGCAACTCAGGGCGTGAGCGACGATGGCGCCGAATGGACGACGGTCGATCGCAGCTCCAAGCGACACAAGAAGGGCGTCCACCAAAACTACCCTCAAATCACACACGCCCCAAACGCTCGTCTGCAATCTTTCGTAAAACTACCAGACTTGCAAAACCTCATCTTGTATCTACTCGCAGACGGCAGTGGTCCGCAATGGATCAGTGTACGCCACAAGAAGGACATTGAGCGTGTCGTCTGTCTCATGGTCCCCGGACTCGAAGCAGACATGTTCAATGCCAACATCAACCTGGACCCCACTCAAGACACGCTCGCCAATCCTGCCCTTCAGCAGACCGAAGCCGCCACCGAAGACACACCTCCAGCTAAGAAGACGAAGATAAGCATCTCGCCTGATGACTACTATCCCGTCAAGCTTGTCTCGCCCAAGCTACCCGCTCCGTTACAGCCTTTCGCCGAAATGTTCCCTCACATCTGGCCTGTCAAGACTCCTGGAGACTTCAATCGCATGCACTCGCCCCTACAGGCTCTGTTGACATCGCCTCTACCCAAAGGAAAGGACGAGAAGAAGACCAAGGGCCCGAAACCACCAAGAGAAGGCGCAAAGTGGCAGAACCAAAGAACCCCCATAACAGACTTCCTAGCAACAAGAGAAGAGATGTTGGACAATGGATATGCTATTCACCCTGCCTACTTGCGTACAGACGCCGAGCGTGCCGCCGAGAAGGCAAGACGTCACAAGCACTGCCAATCAGAGGAGGATGGCTGGATCAACTTGCCCGACATATCATCCCTCGACGAAGCCATCGTGCCATCAGACGAGATTGAGCAAGGCAGCATTCTGCAAGGTCGCAATGTCTTGACCGTCGACTGTGAAATGATCAGCACATCAGAAGAAAGGTTCGCTCTTGCCCGTGTGTCATTCATAGACTGGGACGGCAACGTTGTGCTCGACGAGCTCGTCAAACCTCCTGGCACGGTAACAGATTACCTGACCCAATATTCTGGCATTACCAAGGAAATGATGGAGCCAGTCACACAGACCCTTGCCGAATTACAGGCAAAGCTAAAGGATGTCCTAACACCTCGCACAATTCTATTAGGTCACTCGCTCGACTCTGATCTCCGCGCACTTCGCATAGCCTTCCCCTTCATCGTCGACACCACCCTCATATACCCTCACCCCAAAGGTCCTCCCCAAAAGTCATCTCTCAAATGGCTTACCCAAAAATACCTGTCTCGCGGAATACAAAACCGTGGTCCTCAAGGCCACGACAGTGTTGAAGACGCAAAAGCGTGTCTCGATCTTGTCAAGCAAAAGTGCGAGAAGGGCAAGACCTGGGGTACTTCCGAAGCTACCAGCGAAAGTATCTTCAAGCGCCTCAGTCGTGTGGGCGTGGATGAAGAAGACAAAGACGAAGGCGGCATGTTGGATGAGCAGCAAGAAGAGCAAGCAAAGACTGGTCGCACAGGCGCTGTCGTTGACTGGGGTGATCCGAAGCGCGGCTTCGGCGCTGCAGCCACTTGCACCGTATCTTGCGAGAGCGACGCAGACGTAGTCGCTGGCATCCAAACTGTCCTCTCCGGCCCTCAAACCACCGAAGAAGCCAACACACCTGGCCAACATATCCCCATTGGCGGCTGCGACTTCGTATGGGCACGCCTCCGCGAACTCGAAGCTCTGCGTGGCTGGTGGACCCGCACCACCTCTGCCGACGCCGCCGCTCGTCTCGCCAACACTCTAGCCGACAACAACGCCTCTGAAGGCCAAGGCATCAGCGCTTCTGCTCTCGCCGACGCCGTAACCAGAACCACTGCATCTGTCAAAGCCATCTATGACTCTCTACCACCAAAGACCGCATTTATCGTGTACTCGGGTGGTGGCGATCCCACAGAGATGCGTCGTCTGCAGTCGATGCATCAGCAACACAAGCGTGACTTCCAGACCATGAAGTGGGATGAGTTGCCCATCAAGTGGACTGATGTCGAGGAGCAAGAACTCAAGAAGGCTGCGCTGAAAGCTAGATCTGGTATTGCTTTTGTGGTTTGTAAATGAATCATCGGCTGTAACTGTAGGGTTGAGAGTGGTGATCACGGAAATGTGGATGATTGCTCTTGGTTGATGGAAGGCAGAGCAAGTATTGTTGTACATAGCTGTGTAGCGACACCAGACACGAGTCTTTCAGACTCTGGAGCATTGTTATCGATGCTCTGTTTCAGAACCTTACTGGCCTTTCGCAATGTGCTTTGCGAACATTCATGCTCGTCGTGGGGCTCCTTGTCTCAAAATTGCATCAGGGTCACCCTCCAACTTGTGAACTACACATCGTTCGATAAAGTCTACGCAACCATTTTAGCGATTTATCTTATTCAACAACTGTAAGACTTGTTTAACAAGCAGCTATTGTTGCTGGTTTGGTAGCTTTCATGTGAAAAAAATGTTCATACCTAGATCCTTTGGATCGGAATCGCATCTCGAGTCACTTTTTCGTAGCAGAGAGCGATGAACAACTGTGACGCAGATGTTGGTATCGACTAAAGGATAGATACCTAGTAAATCACTTCACAGCAGACAAGCAACAGAAGATTCACGATTGTTATGTCAGAAAATTTGTTGTGATTGTTTTGTATTAGAGTCATGAAGAAAGTGCATATCTCAAAACTACAAATTCGTATAATCCCGTCTTCTCAATCCCTCTACCATCAATATCCAACAATGAAGAGAGAGGCATGTATAAATGAACATCAAAACGCCGAACCCAATTTTATGGTATACCCGCTAAACCGCAAAGACAAGCAAAAAGAAGATGAGAAGGGCTTTCTACCTCTTCTCGTTCAGGGCCTCATCGGACTCGTCTTCTTCTTTGACTTGGCCGCGGATCATGGGGCTGGGCATGGGTGATCTCTTCTCCATACCGCGCATCATGGGTGAAGGCAGAGTGCTGTTGGTGCCACCATTGCCGCGGATCATGGGGGAGATGAGAGGAGACTGAGCACCACGGGGACCATTCTTTGTGCGGGTGAAGAAGCTCGAGATATCGCTGTGCCAGTCCTCGTCGTCGATGACATCGGGGTCCATGTTGTTTTCCTTCTCGGCAGCCTTGGAAGCCATGGTCTCCTCCCACTCGTGACGCATCTCTTCGACGCGCTGTTGGTAGTCGACTTCGGCGTTGTAGTTCTTGCCGACGCCACGGAAGCGCTCCCACACCGACAAGTGCTTGGGGTGGATGGCGACACCGCGGTACTCGTCACCCTTGCCGACACGAATGAATGCCCAGCGGCGTTCCTGCTCCTTGAGATCGAGACCGGTGGTATCGGGAAGGAAGAGCCAGGTGACAACGGCACCAGCGAGACCGAACCATGGAACAACGTAGAACTTGGTTTGAGTGTCAATGTAGTTGTAGAGAACAGCGGCGAGAAGAGCACCGAGCTTTCCAACAGCGGCACTGAAACCGTGAGCGGTGGCACGAATAGGAGTGGGGAAGACCTCGGCGGCGACAAGGAAAGAGACCGAGTTGGGACCAAACTGGTTGAAGAAGGAAGACAGGAAGTACATGGCCTGGAAAGCGTGGACTCCAGAAGTGCTGGTATAGTACTCGAAGTTGAAGGCGGGGACCACAAAGAGGATGAAGTCGAGGAGGAAGCCGATAATCTGCATCCACTTGCGTCCGTAGAGCTTGTTGTCGATCAGGAAAGAAGCAAGATAGTAACCGCAAAGCGAGACACCGACGTTGACGAGGTTGTACAGCCAGCCAACCATAACAGACTTGTTGCCGGGAAGCAAGACAGCGATGAATTCGGCTTGGAAGAGCTTGTTGCCGTAGAAGAAAACGTCGTTGGCGAACCAGGCACCAGCGGTAGCGATGAGACGAGGACCGAAGTGGGTGAGAGTGAGCTTCAAGGACTGGGTGTCGTATCCGGTAACATTAGACTTCTTCTTGGCGGCAGCGAGAACCTTGGAGGCAGAACGCATCTTGAAGGTACGGAAGTAGACAAGCCAAAGAGTTCCAACGGCGGGGATAGCAAAGGAGACACGGTATGTCCACTGGGTAGAGACTTTGGAGTAGGGGGGGTTGCCAGAGCCGTGGAAGATGAGCAGAAGAAGAATCAGAATGACCTGGTTGGCAAATTGGCCCCAGCCTTGCATCAAGAAGGCCGAAGTGACCTTGCGACCACGGTGAAGACGGTCCTCCTTGGTAGAAACCTTTCCAGAACCGACGGCGTTCTCCATACCGGAGGTGGCAGTCATGGGGTATTCACCACCGACACCAACACCGTAAAAGAAAAGCGACCAGACGTAGCAGATGACCCAGCCGTTCTGCGTAACACCCCATGAGGCAGTGAGCATGAGAAGACCGACAAACATGATGCCAGCATCCTGGATCAGACCCCAACGACGACCGAGCCAGTCACCGATGATACCGACAAGAATTTGACCAACAATAATACCGACAATCTCGAGGTATTCGAGAGCGGCGACCCAGGTACCGTCACAGATGGTTTCATGCTTCCAGCAGGCAGGGAAAGCAGCCTGAAGAAGAGGCTTGATGTTTCCGATGGAGAAGAGGACGTAACCTTCGAGGAGCAGACCCATACCAGGAATGACCATGTTACGCATGTAGTAGCCGAGAGGGCTGAGAGGATCCTTCTTGATCATGGCCCATGTCGCGTTCCACTCCTTCTTGGCTTCTGCGTTGTTGACCTTGTTGACGAAGGCGATTCTCTTCATAATGGGCATGTCGGCCCAGTAGGTGCCATTCTCGTCGTAACTGTCGTCAGGCTTGAGAATGGTTTGGAAAACACCCTGCTCGTTCTGGCTCATGGCGTAGAGCTGCTCAGTCGCGACGTGATGGCTGTCCATGTTGGGTCCATGAGGGGCCGCGAGACCGTAGTCGCGTAATGATGACATTTTGGTGTTGTCCTGTAGCTGTAGGACTGCAGTTGTGTGATGTGTATTGAAGAAGGTGAAGCGTCAATCAGCTTCCCTTAAAAAGATATAGTTTGAGCTATGAGATGGCGATTGATGACGGATGTGGTAGGCGGCAGATTTTCTTTTGCGATCCCTGAGGGTGTTACGGGTCGAGTGGTGGCAGGAAGCGGCAGCTGCACGAGGTGCTCGTGGAAGAATCGACTGGAGTAGGATGCACGATGCCGTATCTGAGGGAAGGAAGGTGGGTATGAATTGCGTGAGGTAGCGGAGTACGCGGAACCCTGGACAGAACGTGCAACACAGCGGAACGTGAGTGGTCAAAGGAAACAGAGAAAGCACGGCGGGGATCTACATTTGAAGGAAACCAGCTCAGACATGTCAGGCCGCGGATGATGTCCAAGCACCCTCAACCCGAGAGCTCCAATTTTTTTTCTCTTCGCCAGAACGCTCGCCTACCGGTGGACACGCGAGCACTTGCCAGCTTGAGCTGCCCAAAGCGTCTGTCTGGTGGGCCGAACAAGCGCCAAACATCGAAAAATTCGGGGCATCAGAGCGACCGTGGGGCAATCGCGTTGAATTCTAACGACAAAGTCCAAATCCAACTTCTGAATCGAAGCCGGCCTTACAACACCGCCAAACCCCGATGTGCTCTTTTTCATCCATCGAATCTCGTTTCCGAACGCGTTTTTCGAGAAGTATTATGATGTCGACAAGCAATTATTACCGGCAGCAAAAAGCTTTGCCAATGACGAAAACAAGAACGACTGCCGCGCCTTTGGCAAGCCTCAACTGCCAAGTGAGTTGGGAAGATCGAATTTTGAGGTCAAAGGAGAGAGGTTGTGGTTGACCAATGAGAAGGCGTCGTTTCGACAACGTGCTCGAGTCCTTGGTCGGGAAGGCTTCCAGACCTCGCGGAAAGACTTCTCGGCCCTGCATGTGGCGTGGGGTCTGGTGCAGCGCCGATCATTCATCCGGAGACATCATCTCATTCTTTTTTTTGCTTCCACACGAGCGACGACGACCATTTTTGTCGATTTGATCTTTGTTGCTCTCGGAATTGACTCGTTCGAGTCTTGCGAATCTCGGTAATGGCATCATGCCGTTTCTCTTCTCCGTCTCTCATATCATATACGGTAGTCATGCCTTTGAGCGTCTGTCCCAGCGAACGCATGGAGGACGAACGCTCGGTCAGCTCCGCCTAATATATGGTAATCCCGGGGGCCTCCTGCCCAAACTGAGGGGAAACG
>Ga0268251_10000389_pt1 | contig 14170 bp, 11 predicted proteins | sample AgamicAsMae_FD_200527 | JGI IMG/M metagenome (GOLD analysis project Ga0268251, IMG submission 200527) | Agave microbial communities from Guanajuato, Mexico - As.Ma.e (v2) (version 2) | ecosystem: Host-associated > Plants > Phyllosphere > Phylloplane/Leaf | place: Guanajuato, Mexico | collected...
GGGGACCGTTGCCGTCAGGATCCATAATGACGGGAGCACCGCGCTGAGGGCCATCATTGTCGGCGTTGGGGCGGTATTGGCTGAAAGAAGCGTCGATGTAGAGATCTTTGGCAAAGACTTTGACAGTCTCGTCCGAGTTGCGGTTCACAGCACTGAGGCGCAAAACGACGGCGCAGTTTTCGCAGTACTGGTCGCAGTCACAGTCGCGTGTGTACAACAAATCGTCGATGTTCTTGGCCGACAGCGGAATCAGACCAAGGCGGTGGGCTAGGAACTCATCGGCCAGAACGGAGGTATTGGACTCGACTTCGACGAGATCGATGGCCAGGGTAGGGACTTCGGCGTGCATGGTGCGGCGAACACTGTTGGCCAGGGACAGGGTTGTGTTGCTCAAGACGAACTTGGTCGAGATGGGAGTGGTCTCGCTGATGTTGATGCGCGGGCCCGAGTCATCGGCATCCATCCCCCGGTAGTCGTAGTCCATGCTGAAGGTAGTGTTGGGGTCGGAGGATGGTGAGAGAGAGGTTGTGTGTATGAATGATGTGCAATGGGTGGTGGATTGATGGATGGATGCGCGCGTGAAAGAGACGTGTTTGCTGCTTGACCAAACACAGTGAAGCGTCAGCCAAGATGGCACCTTCACATGTTTCAAGCATTCACTCGCCTTCCTCTCGCGAAGTTCCTCATCAACCAATTATGCGCACTCACGTATGGCGCAAACAAATCACTCGCCTCTCACAGCGAGGTCAGCGTCTGCCGTTCCAGCGTCCTCGTGCCTTCCACTCTGTTGCTCGTCGACTTGAAGCGCATCCAACTCCGGATCAGGAAACTGCCAATCTTGAATCCGCCATTTCAGAAAGTGCAACCAAGTCCGCCCCTTCCACACGTCGCGGTCGCCTAGCACAACGCCGTCCTAAAGAGGTCACCCCTTTCACTGTGCCCGACTGGTTCTTACGTTACAACGTTCGACTCCATGCTCCTACTGGAGATGCTACCGCCAACCACGAATCCCGCTGCTGGACTCTCGTTGATCGCGATTCAGGCCACACTGTCCTGACCCTTCCTTTCACTGTCAACCCTTCCGACCAGTCGAATGACTTCTTCACACCCACGGCGCAGACTCAGAACAACGAGAACGAGGAGCATGTTTCCCCAGCAAAACAAGAAGATGATGTCCAGGATAATGTTGCTCGCGCCGTCGAGACCCACCTTTCGCCGCCGTCTACACTTACGACTCCTGATCCACGTACCCTACTCTCGCTCCAATTACAGCTCCTTCTCCACGCCGCTTTCACGCAAACTGGTCCAGCTGCTGCGCGTTACACAAAATCAAACATCGATCTGAACACAAAGGAATTTGTCCATAAAGAGCTAGACACATATGTCCAACAGATCGCAGACTTGGTTCAAGCCGATTTGATTCATCTGGACGCAAACGATATTGCCGAACTGGCTCAGGATTACGTCGAGCGAGGGGATCCCGCTCCTGGCTCCATCTCGTCTCTGGCTTACGACACTTTCAAGGGTGCCAGAAAGCCCGAGATTCAAATCAACATTATCGACGAGACGAGCAGGGATGATGGTCAGGAAGATGGTGAATCAGAACACGCTCATGACATGCCCGAATTTGACTTGGGTAATCTTCCCATGATGGGCGGCAATATCGCCGATCTTGCGGATATGCTCAAGGGCAACGAGCAATTCAACAAAGTTCTTTCCCGAGCTCAAAAGTCCGGAGCTCATGCTGTTGTCATGGCTGAGATGCCGAAGAGCAACAACCAGTCCTCGGAGGAAGCACGCTCTCGCGCTGCCGAAATAAGCCCATGGGCCGAACTCAAACTCTCAACTCTTCTCGATACTGTCATGGATAGTGTTCAGATGAGGAAAGACATGCCTACTCAAGATGTGGCTCGCAATCTCTTCTACGAAGCCGACCCAACAACTACAGACATCAAGACTTCTTCGCTGCCTACAAAAGACAACCTTGAGCGTTTTTTGGCCGATTTCCTTGCGAAGCGTGTTGATTCTTCAACGCAGGCTCACAAAATGGATTGGTCCTTCCAGAAGAAGTCTGCTTCGACGCAATCGAGTCTATCACAGCAACGAACTATTATACATGTTCGCGATATGGATCACATTCGCAATGCGCCCCAGGGAGAGACTATCATCAATCTGCTAGTGAACGCTGTGCAGCGACGGAGAAAGGACGGTGAGCAGGTCGTTATACTCGGCACAACCGCCAACTCCTCTCAAGGACCACCACCTCCTGGTCAGGATGACGACGAACTTCACTTCAGATACTTGAGATTCCCTTCAGCGTCAACCCCGGCTCAAAATGTTGCTAGCCAACTGTTGTTTGCATCTCACAATCAACAAGAAATGGAACGTAGTGTAGCTGAGCCCGCGCTCCAAAGATTGTTCGAGATTAACATGCGGCATATTCACACTATGGTTCGTCATTTGAGCTTGCCTGTCTCTGACAGTTTCTTCTCGGCGAGCACTCGTGCACACCTTAATATTCCAGGGACTGCGAAGCTGGGAGACAGGACTCTACCACAAGAGGAAGTTCAGAGGATCGTCCTTTGCGCAGAGAGCTTGCGATCGCTGTACACAACCAGCCCATCTCTCGAGACCTCTCATATCGCACTTGCAGCCATGCTAGTCAACAATGTCGACAAGGCTCTCAAGCCCCAGAGGAGCAATATGTTCTCTAACCCTATGATCCCACACGCTCGTGAGCGCGGGGAATCTCATGACGAACCTGATGCAACCAAAGAATCCGCGCCTGCTAAGCTAGATATGGAAAAGCTGAAGAAGTCATGCTCCAAACATGAGACTCGTCTCTTGTCAGGAGTCGTCGATCCTGCCAGCCTCAGGACAACATTCAACGATGTGCATGCTGACCCAAACACCATCGAATCACTCAAGACTTTGACTTCGTTAACATTGCTTCGCCCTGAAGCCTTCAGCTACGGTGTGCTCGCCGCCGATCGCCTACCCGGTCTCCTGCTCTACGGTCCTCCAGGAACCGGTAAGACTTTGCTCGCCAAGGCTGTTGCCAAAGAATCATCGGCCACAGTACTCGAAGTCAGCGGCGCCCAAGTGTACGAAAAGTACGTTGGCGAGGGCGAGAAGATGGTCAATGCCGTTTTCTCTCTCGCCAAAAAGTTATCTCCCTGCGTGGTCTTCATCGACGAGGCCGACGCCCTCTTCGGCTCTCGCGGCGGTGCCAACAACCGCACCACCCACCGCGAGATCATCAACCAATTCCTGCGCGGTTGGGACGGTATGGATGACCACAGCGTATTCATGATGGTCGCCACAAACCGTCCCTTCGATCTCGACGATGCTGTACTGCGTCGTCTACCACGTCGTCTGCTAGTTGACCTCCCTCTCGCCAAGGACAGAGAAGGTATCCTGAATATCCACTTGAAGGGCGAAACTCTAGATCCCGCCGTCTCCCTCTCCGATCTCGCCAAAAACACTCCCCTCTACTCTGGTTCCGATCTCAAGAACCTGTGCGTGGCAGCCGCCCTAGCCGCCGTCCGCGACGAAAACAACCTTCTCGAAGCTGCGCGCAAGAATGGCGACTCTGATTTCAAGTTGCCCGAACGCCGCACCCTTACACCATCACATTTCGAGAAAGCGCTCACAGAGATTTCGGCTTCGGTATCTGAAGACATGGCAACGCTCGGTGCGATCAGAAAGTTTGACGAGCAGTATGGTGAAAAGAGAGCTAGGACGAAAAAACCGGGCTATGGATTTGGATTGGGAGGGAGCAGCGCTATTGACGAGACTGGCGCTAGAGTCAGACCTGATGAGCCCAGTCGATAGAGTTGCGTGTCTTTTCAGATCAAAAAAGTTTTGGAAGTGTAAGATTAGGAATGAGTTGACTTGGTAGAGAATTGTACGATACAAAGATTGCATGAATTGGCATTAGATAGACACCTTTCGGGATTTTGATATACTTTTTCCATCATTTGTCTTCCCATTTGCACCTGCGCGATCAATTCGGTCAAAAAGTACTCTCAAATCATGTCCCCTTCTGTTGGAGCACGGCTCGATAGAGCAGAACTCGGGAGCGGTGAGTTGTCAAATGCAGATGATACTGTAAGGAGACGCGATCTCGACCAGATTGCAACATACCATTGCGTACATGTGATGGTAGCAGAGCACTGAGCATCTGAGTTGAATGTCTTATGCAGAAGCGGTCGGGGAAAGCAAGAGAAAGCGAGTCTTTTCGAACCGAAGGAGCCCAAGACAGATAGCTAGATTCCGGCGTAAATCATCACGTCAAAGGTGAAGTGTTCTGAAAGGTAGAAGTCACTCTTTTGAACTGAGGTTGATGTGACTTTGTACCAGTACGGTAAAGGAAAAATGGCAGATCGATCTATCCTCCGTAGAGTGTTTTTGGTGTTGCATATAATCATATCCGCATGAAAAGCCTCTTTTGAGAGAACGCCATTGAACACCGCCGCCGTGATGGGTAATCACCCCCCATGTTATAACCAGAGAGAAATCAATTGCAGTAAACAAGCGCCGATTGTTGTTGATCCCCAATCAGTCCTCTAGTCGACAGGGGCGTGCTTGAAGAGGAACGACACGGATTCACCGTTATGAGTACGACGGCAGGCTTCGGCGAGCTGTTTGTTTTTGTAGTCAGTAAATTGTATCTTTTTCGAGTGTTTATTGGCAAAACTCACAGTAGGTGAGATATCAATGGTCTCGATACGATCGCACAAAGCCTTCTTCTCCTCATGGGGAACAGTGTTGGTGACGACGAGCTTGGTCAACTTGGACTTGTTGAGCTGTTCGATAGCATTGCCAGACAGAATGCCGTGGGTGACGATGGCGATGGCGCTGCTGGCTCCGTGCTCGATGACGACCTCGGCGGCCTTGCAGAGGGTACCGCAAGTATCGGCCATATCGTCGACGATAATGGCGACCTTGCCGCGGACATCACCGACCAGGACCATACGGGAGACCTCGTTGGGACGAGCGCGTTCTTTGTGGATGAGGGCGAAGCCGAGGTCGAGGCCGTCGGCGATGGAGGTAGCTCTCTTTGCGCCACCAGCGTCGGGCGACACGATAACGCAGTCTTGGACTTTGAGGTTGTCGCGGATCCAGCGGAGAGTGCTGGGTTCAGCGTAGAGGTTGTCGACGGGGACATTGAAGAAGCCCTGGATCTGCGAAGCGTGGAGATCCATAGTGATGACATGGTTGCAGCCGGCGGTTTGAAGCATGTTAGCCATCAAACGAGCAGTGATGGGGGCGCGCGATTTGTCCTTCTTGTCCTGGCGGGCGTAGGGAAAGTTTGGGAGAACGGCGGTGATACGGCGGGCAGAGGCTGTCTTGCAAGCGTTGATCATGATGAGCAACTCCATGACTCCATCGTTGATGTCGCCGGGGGCGGTGGACTGCAGGACAAAGACTGTGACGCAAAGCAGTCAGTCTTGTGCCATCAATTATCAAAGCCCTTGGTGTGTCATACCATCCTCGTCGCGGACAGACTCGCCGATGCTGATGCTCGACTCGTTGTTGGAGTATTGCAGGACCATGATCTTGGCGAGCTCAATTCCCAGACTGTGGCAGACATGGTGTCAGTGGGCTTTGCGCAGCGTGTTGGGCCGTTGTGCATGCAGTGATGGATATGGCCAAAAGTTTTTTGTTTGCGCGCGCAGCGCGGGGTGCAATGATTGATGGTAGATCAGAACAAGGAAAGACCTACCGGCTAGCGACCAGCTCAGCCAGCTGAGGGTGGGAGCTGCCAGTCAGGAGTTTGATCGAGTTGGTAGCCATGTTGACCTATATGGTGTCAACTTTTTGTCGTTGCAGGAAAGCGCGATGAACAAGCTCTCTGCCAATGCGAAACCTACAGGCGGAGCACAGAGAAGAGGCATTGCGGAGTTAGGGCTGCGCTGGTTGCTGATGGCGAAGTTCGGCCGGCTTCCGAAGGCGGTGGGTCATGCTGTGGCAGAAAGTGATTGACCAGAGCTGTCAGCGTCGCGTGCTTCTCACTGTCAAGTGCCTTCCATTTACTCCGTTTGCCTGAGTTTGTCCTTCCTCTCCTCCTACAAAGGTGTGAATCTCTCACACTTTCGAAAGGCACAATGATTCTCACATTGGGAACGTATCCAGAGAAAGCCGAGCGATGTCCGAATCTCAATGGATGCTATTCTGTTCCTCGAAACCATTCTGCAGTTTGATAGGTACACACAAACATACTCTTACGAACATGGAGAGGTGGCTTGTGTCCCAACATAGTATCTAAATAAGGTCTCAATCGTTGTTCGGTGATCTCCTCGACGCGAACCTGGGAGTATGAGACTATCATGCCTCACCTCAAAGCCCTACATGTCTTCGTGACTCGTCCGCATCTCACAGATCTGAGGAGACCACACAGTCTTTGGTCCTGATAAATGCTCTTTCCATACCAATCTCAACGTCTCGTGCATTACTTCCGTACTACATAGCGTTGATACCGCAGGAAAAGTGGAAGGAGATTCAGTACGATGTCGACCCGGTTGTCGAACATGCAGGCGTTGCTCGAGGGCGGGCCGAGTCTGCTTGTTGACAGAGTGTGAGGCAGCCTTGTACTAAGGAGCCTTGACGGACCTCTTAGGCTGTGTGACGAATGGGAGTGGAAGGAGGGGACTTGGCTCGGCAGGAAGATGAGCTTATATACTCGTAGCTGGGGCTGATTTCATATGCCAAAAAGGACAATCTAGAGTGAAGCTTTTCTGGACATGGTGGTCAAAGGTCAATCAAGTGTTTGTATGAAATGATGAGTCAACACAAGGATCCAAAAGATTGAAATGAAAAGCAGCATCCATTTATGTGTAGCGTATGTAAAAGTCATGATAAATCCAAAAACGACCAACCCTTTAAATGATAACCATTTGAATGCCAACCAAGGCTAATTAAGATAACACCACCGAGATGTATATGTGAAGAGAAGAAGATATACGAAATTGTTTGTTGTTTGTGCCTTGTGGAAAGCAGAGTCAACTACTAAGCAGATGCTTAGAGGACAAGGGCAGCAGCAGCGACCATACCGGCGAAGCCCATACCGGCCTTGACGTTGGAGGCGGCACCAGTGTACATGGCCATCTGGGAGGTGGTGGGAGTGTACTTGGCCATGCTGGAGGTGCTGGCACCGGTGGCAGTAGCGGGGCAGTGCTCGCCGTTGCAGACAGTGACGGTCTGGGTGTTGACGTTGCCAGCAGGGTTGGTGAGGGTAAGAGTCTTGGTGTTGACAGCAGGGCCAGTGGTCTGAGCAGCGCAGGCAGTGCAAACCTCAACAACAACGGTGGTACCGGTGGCCTGGGGGCAAGCGTAAACAGTGGTGGAAACAGGGACCATGGCACCGCCGGTGGCAGAGTAGACAGTGGCGGTGGAGGCAGTGTAAGGGCAGCTGTTGCAGGCAATAGGAGCAGCGGGGATGACGGTGGCAGTGGGGCAGACGTAGACGGTCTCAGAGACGGGAATGACCTGTGTTACAACAGCGCCGCCGTTGTTCTTGAGAGGGCAGTTGGTCACGGTAGGAGCGCACGAAGCGATGGTGACGACGTTGGTCGAGTAGATGGTCGAAGTTGCAAGGCCGCCAGCAGAGATGGTGGTTGCACCGTTGCCGTTGCCAGCTCCATTGCCATTGCCGTTGGCGACACGCTGGGCGAACTGGACACCCTGAGCAGAGTAGGCAGCCTGGACATCGCTGTAGAGAGTGCAAGTACGAGCGACAGTGTCGAATGCGGTACCAACACAGGTGCTGGTAGCGTCACAGAGGTTCAAGCAGTCGTCAAGGCTGGAGGGAACAGCACGTCTGGTGAGGGTGAAGTTGCCAGTGATATCGATAATGATTCCAAAGTGGTTTGTACGTTTGGGGCGTTAGTCGAGCAAGGCTTAGATTATGTTGTCAGGAAAAACTTACTCGCACTGGATCTGGTAGGTGAAGCCAGAGTTGTCGATGTAGAGCGAAAGGTCGAGACCAGGGCAGAACTTGCCGTCAAGAGCAGGGACGGTAGAGTTGGAACCACCAACGGGAGTGGTGGAGTTGGAGCCAGGACGGCCAGCACCAGAGCTGGGGGCGGTGGTGATGGGACGGCCAGAGGCAGCGGGGGAGGCGGTAGTGGAGTTACCGAAGTTGTACTGAGGGATGGCGGAAGCCATGCCAGAGAAGGCCAAGATGGCAGCGGCGGAGACGGCACTGAAGGAAGGCATTTTGATTTTTGGTTGGTGGTGGTGGGGAATTAGTTGGTTGGTGGTCGGGTTGGTATTAGTAAAGAGTGTGTTGTAAAGAGTGGACGGCTAAGCCAAAGACTGGAAAGATGCTGCTGAAGGAAGCTGTTGCTGTTGTTGGATGATGAGACTACAATCAGAGATGGACAATGGTATATATAGGCCTTTGTTCAAGGACAGAGTGTCATTGACTCGTTGTTTGTTAATTCGCCTCTCCAGGGCGTTGTACCTGTCGAGTGGATCTTAATTTTCTATCACGAGGATCCTCCTGCACGACAGTCAGTGAGAATGGATTAGCGATATGATTGTGCGTCAGAACTGTTGTCGTTGAGTTGGAGATAAGATTACTTGCTACCACAGAATAGCAGAAACCGGTAGCCAGACAACAAGACCGGTAAGGGGGGCGGCTTGATGAGGGAAGCTTGACAGAAGACGTTTAGAACGGTCAATTGCCATCATGCATGTCCGCTGTATGCATGCACGCACATCGAAGATGGTGGAGATAGCATGCAAAGGAGAGAACAATCCAGTTCCTCACGTGTCGACGGTATCGTAGATCAACATCGCCAAGCATAGCATCGCGACGACTAGAATCTCTATGACCGACTTTGCCATGTTGAGTACAGGACTGGTAGCAGCTGTTGCAAGTTCTAGGGAACCCGTTGAAAGTTATGGCAAGAGACTCGCGGGATGGCTAATCAAACACACTTGGCCACCACAACATGGTTGAGGTTAGAGTATAGGCATGCTCCGAATCATTATGGCTTTCGTGGAGCAACGTCTGGGTAGTCTAATTACGGTGACCCCAATTGGTATGCTTTCTTCAACTGTCAGTCGCTTGTGGGAGAAATGAAGCAACTTTTGCTGTGGCAGCGGTTTCTCCCCTGGGCGCACGGTCGTCGCGGAGGATGCAAAGCCTGGCCAAGGGGGGAAGGAGAGGAACAAGGGGTCCATGGCAACATGCCGCTACCATCGATCGAGGAACCCGATGGACTGAAAGCAAAACAACTGCAAGGCACACGAGAGAATCAGATGCCCCAGCTTTGCGAGAATTCAGAGGACTGCGATTGCTCTTGATGGGGAATGGAGTGAGGTCGGCGACCCGGACTCTTCGGGCGCGCACGGTGTACGGCAAACTCTGAAGCTCCCTTGGACGTCCATCCTTGGCTTCCAGAAAGGACGGCCGCACCAATCGGCATCTAAGACGCAACCTTCGTGCATACAATTCTTTCGTCCTTGATATCGTGATCACTGCAACTACGTAGACCGTGTGTAACCGACAATGGATTACTTCGACTTTGAGTCAGCTATGCGACGACCAGACCAACCTCCGGTCAATCCGGTCTCGGCGAATCAGTTGGTCTTTCTCTTCCTGTTACGAGAGAATTTGCACTGATGCGAACAACCAGTCATCCGGGACTGCCATCAGAAGAGCTAGAGAACCAACCGAATCAATTGGTTTCACAAGCTCCTGTGCAATATGAAACGAATAACTACCCTTGGATGCCTGAGAACTACGCACCTCTGAGCGGCGTAGGATCATGGGACAGTTCTATCGAAGCCACATCGAGTCCGTATTTTCCGAATGCCATGGACATGTCAGCATATCATTCGCCCACCATGCAAGACTACCAGGGGTCTTATGTGGACTCACCTGCGGTCACACCTGGAGTTTCCTACGGACAGCCTTTGTCTACAGGGCCAGAATCTCCTTATCAGCCCCAATCTGCCAATGCTGCAATGACTGCAAACAGTCACGAGATGCAAAACTGGTTTGCACACTCCGTAAGACGTGACAGCAGATCCAAGAAGGGATTTCCACGACGCAGATCCTTGTACTCGAGAAATTCTGGCGTGCCAGTCTCGATCCCAAAACAGCAGAACACAGATTGGTCAGCTTTGGATCCCTTGCAACGCTGGCAGAACAGCCCACCAGAGAATGAACCGGCGTCTATAACTGCCATCAACCATGCGGTTGCTTCTACAGATCTTGATCGACATCTCGCTGTGGAGTCTGCAAGCAGCAGTAGAGTCAGTACACCTGGCATCGAACCACAAGGCTTTGGTTACGCAGCTCGCCGAATGTCGAGGCCGGCTTCAATCAGCAGTCTGGAAAGTGGTACCTCGAACGGATCCTTGGACTCGATACTGTCAGGTCGTTCAGGTAACTCTCGTATATCTTCGGGTTCAACCCATCGGAAAAACACTCGTGGCAAGGTAACCAAATCCCGCGCCCGAGCAGGACCTGGAAACGACGACCGACCTTTTCCATGCACGTTTTGCTGTGATACATTCAAGAACAAATTTGATTGGTGTCGTCACGAAAAGTCGTTGCATCTCAACCCTGAGCAGTGGGTTTGCACGCCCGAAGGCGAAGTGGTCACTTGTCCATCTACCGGCGACATGCTTTGTGCATACTGTTTGGTTGCTCAGCCGAGCAAAGAACACCTGGAGGGCCATAATTCGACTGCTTGTGCACACAAAAACGTGGAGGCCAGGAGCTTCAAGCGCAAGGATCATCTTATTCAGCACTTGAGACTCGTACACAAATGCGAAACGATTCCGACCATCGGAGAGTGGAAGCCTCCAGAAGTCCCTGTCAAATCACGATGTGGATTTTGTGGCGCTGAGATGAACGATTGGAAAGCTCGAGCTGACCACTTGAGTAAGCACTTCCGAGAAGGAAAGAAGATGTTGGACTGGAGGGGTACGCACGGTTTCGAACCGCATGTCGCCACTCAAGTCACGAACTCGATGCCTCCCTTCCTTATTGGCTCCGAGTCAAAGACACCGGTTCCTTTCTCTGCCACCAAGCCTGGACATTCGGAACTCCTTGCGCAAATCTCTTCGAGAGCAGCATTGAATGATGCAGCAAACTCCGGCAACGCTATCATTGCAGATCCTTCACCATCTCCTGACAATCGACCAGTCGAAGGCAACCAGCAGTTCAACACAGCATGGGAGGTTCTGACCTTCCATCTAGGAAGATTTGCTCAAGAAAAGATCAAAGCGGGAGTCGTGCCTACAGACGAAATGTTCCAACAAGAATCTCGTCGGCTGTGGTTTGACAGTGATGATCCATGGAACCAGACGTTCGCTGATGACACTCAATGGATGGAGATATTCCGACAAGAACATGGCCTGCATGACGGCAATACTCCTGACGCTGTGTAGAAACGTCTTTCCGGGCAACATTGTTACGTTTCCGCGATTTGGCCACTGGGCAACCTTTCGAGCGGAACATGGGAGACATAGCCAGTAGGGAACATCAACGTTGAAATCACATCTTTTTGGCACCATCAACCCCAACACTACTGGTCGATGACTGATAAACTCCATTATATCCTTCCACTTCTCCTTCCATCTGCTCCACAACGATCTGTGCCAACTTCGCATCCCTGTACAAGACAACTCCACATGGATTCTTCACCTCCAACAATGCACCCATCGCACCTTCATACCCAGCATCCACAACGCCAGCCGACACACTCACACCACTCCTCCAGAGACTCGACCTCGGAAACACACTTCCCATACAATCTTTGGGTATCTTGACAGTCTCGTTGAAGTCAACCAGATAAGCGCCAGGTTGTAGAGTTATGGTGTTGGTTTTGGGGCAAAATGGTAGAATGGAGGTTTTGGCGCCTTGACGGTGAGTGTTGTCAAAGTCGATTGTTGCGGGAGATGTCCATTGAGATATGCAGCGGAGGGTTAGGTCTACTCCGCAGGGTTGTTGTTGATGGGTTGCGTTGATGAGGTTGCGGACAATCTGGCGCTTGACGATATTTACGCCACCGATGATCATGATGTTTTAGACCTCTTTTCAAGTCTCAAGATGAGTATGACAGATTATGTTTGGGTGATTGAATACCTGGTTCCTCGAGCAGGACGCGTTGGTTGTTGCCAAGATGTGAAGCATAAGGACAATCGCGCGCATAAAGCTTGTGCACAAGAGATGTGGACTTGGCGGGCCGTGCACGCAAGAAAAAAATAGTCCACCAAACATTTTCTTTTGCCAACAACAAAACGATATTGGTTTGCTTTACGATATCAGCAACAAAATGATCACGCCAGGGGTCGAACCTGGAATCTCTTGATTCGTAGTCAAGCGCCTTGCCATTGGGCCACGCAACCTATCATGCTTGAGGTTATCGCACTGTACCTTTCATATCCACGACGGATTTGTTAAGACTGATTGTAACAGCATGTCTTCGAGAGCGAAGTCGATCTGGACAACGGCGCCGAAGTAATTAGTCGTTGGATTGGTGTTGGCCGAAGTAACCTTTGGTGTTATGCAAAGATAGATCCCTTACTGGCATTGGATCTGGCAAGGCAGAGTTGTCGAAGTAGAATGAGAAGTATCCCCAAACTCATAATGCCTAAATGATGAACTCTCTTGATTGTTAGAGTCTGTGAGAAGTTATAGTCTTTGATCGTGGGTTTGTGTGCTTGTTCGTGTTGTGACAGCGTTTCTCCGACAGATTCATGTGACCCTGCCCATCATCACGTGGCGCAGAAATCAATTAACGCGTCGACGTAGGAAGGCGCGTCAACCTCAGCCCAGCCTTTCCAGTTCAGTCTATTCAAAGTCGATCAAGCTCATACACAAACGCACCAACATGGCTCTCCTCGTAGACAAGCATCGCCCGCGCTCGCTGGAGTCATTGACGTATCACCATGATTTGTCTGACCGTCTGAGGTCATTGGTGAGCAGCCAGTCTCGTTCCTGAAGCGATGGCGAAGTAGGACTGACACAATCCAGGCGCAAAGCGGAGACTTCCCACATCTTCTGATCTACGGCCCTTCTGGAGCCGGCAAGAAGACGAGAATCACAGCAACCCTTCGCGCACTCTACGGCGCTGGTGTAGAGAAAATCAAGATCGACAGCCGAGTCTTTCAGACAACCAGCAACCGCAAGCTCGAGTTCAACATCGTCTCATCCAACTACCATCTCGAGATAACACCTAGTGATGTGGGCAACTATGACCGTGTTGTCGTACAAGACCTTCTCAAGGAGGTTGCTCAGACACAACAAGTCGACGTGGCAGCCAAACAACGCTTTAAGGTTGTCGTCATCAACGAGGCAGACCATCTTACTAGAGATGCCCAGGCTGCACTGAGAAGAACGATGGAGAAATACAGTCCCAACCTGCGCTTGATACTTCTGGCCAACAGTACGAGCAATATTATTGCTCCTATTCGAAGTCGCACCTTGCTGGTCAGAGTTGCTGCACCAACTGAAGACGAGATCTGTACAGTCTTGGCTCAGGTCGGAAAGAAGGAGGGCTACACGCGCTGCGAAGGTCTAGAAAAGAGAATTGCCAACGAGAGTTATCGCAATTTGCGTCGTGCTCTGCTCATGTTTGAGGCTGTCCATGCTCAGAAGTATCAATATCCTATGATAACGCCACCTTCACCGTTGCTGACTCTTCCCAGCGACCAGGTTACAGAGAAAACAGTCATTCCACCTCCGGATTGGGAAGCCCTCATCTCACAAGTTGCCGACGAGATTCTTGCCGAACGCAGCCCTGCGCGCATCCTGCAAGTCCGAGCTAAGCTCTACGATCTTCTCACTCATTGCATCCCAGCCAGCACCATTCTGAAGGTAGCTTTTTTGATCTGACCCTATGCTCGCGCCCGTGCTGACTTTCACAGACTTTGACCTTCAAGTTAATACCAAAAATTGACGATGCTCTCAAGACCGAGATCATCAAGTGGTCGGCTTTCTACGAGCACCGCATCCAGATGGGCACCGTAAGCAACACACATGAGTCCAAGCTTTGTCTCTCTTTACTGATTCACCGTAGAAATACATCTTCCATCTAGAAGCTTTTGTCGCTAAGGTCATGCGCATCGTGGAGAGGTAAGTGACGATGGCAGTCCTGTAACTTTTTGTGTCCGTTACTGACTCTAGTTCTAGTCACCTCATGGG
>Ga0268251_10000394_pt1 | contig 14095 bp, 15 predicted proteins | sample AgamicAsMae_FD_200527 | JGI IMG/M metagenome (GOLD analysis project Ga0268251, IMG submission 200527) | Agave microbial communities from Guanajuato, Mexico - As.Ma.e (v2) (version 2) | ecosystem: Host-associated > Plants > Phyllosphere > Phylloplane/Leaf | place: Guanajuato, Mexico | collected...
CGAGCACATGAAGCAATTCGCCATCAAGGTATAAATGATGACGAGGCTGGCATTTGGTTAGATATCTGGTTACGGGTTTTCCTGGTCATATTTCTATTCAATGAGAACACGAAGAAACCATAGCACAGATCGCTAGTCGGGACTCGACAGTTGTGCAAATGCTTGCAGTTGTTGACGATCAACTATCACGTCTTTTCTTGAGTGTTACGTCATGGCAGTCGACGTTTGTAAGCATCCGCCGAGCACATCATGAGATGAATTGCAGTTTCTTGAATCACGAAATCTCGGCATCGCAATACGACGTTTCATCTACAATTGTCCTGATTATCACGTTGCTTCAAGGCCTTCTGCATATACCACGATCGCAGCTCAATCAACCATGTCTACCGCACTCATTTTTGGCGGCTCCGGAAAGGTGCGGTCGACATGTCCGACAGCATCAAGTAACGCTAACAGCACAAGGTTGCGCGACACCTGACGACCAAGCTAGTTGCCTCATCCTACACTGTTCACTCGATTATCCGCAAAGAGTCGCAGATTCCCGAGTTGGAAGCACTCGGAGCGAAACCCATCGTGCAAAGCATAGAAGACTCTAATGTAAATGACCTTACAGCAACCATCAGAAGGCACAGTCCTAGTGTAGTCATCTGGAGTGCAGGGGCTGGAGGCGGTAGTCCTGCGCGCACAAAGGCTGTAGACCATGAAGGCAAGACCAACTCTGCAGTTCCACGTCAAGTTCGATATATGCTGACTTGAAGGATAGGTGCTGTCAAGGTCTTTGACGCTACTGCTGCTGCAGGAGTCAAGCGATTCATCATTGTCAGTGCAGTAGACATTCGTGACCGAGAAAACAAGCCCACCCCTGAGTGGTAAGACTTTATCCCCTGACATGACCAACAGTGAATTGTATGCTAAGGTTCGACGAAACAGGTACAATGACGACGACACGGCCGTCAGCAACCGTATGTGGAATGCAATCGGCGTCTACTGCGAGGCCAAGCTCGCTGCTGACCGCGACCTGGTCACGCAAAACGACCGCCGCAAGCTCGATTACACCATCGTACGTCCTGGCTCTCTGAACACAGAGGAGGGGTCAGGCAAGGTCGCTGCTGGCAAGGTGCACTTGGGTAAAAGCATTTCTCGAGAGGATGTTGCCGAGGTCATTGTGCGTTGCATCAACACTCCGTCGACCATTGGTCTGGCCTTTGATGTCGTGGGTGGAGACAGCCCCATCGCTCATGCTGTAGACGAAGTTGGCGGCCAAAGAGTCGACACTTTCGAAGGACGCTACTAGTTGGCAGAATCAGGCACTGCTCAGTTGCCGTTACCGTATAAGGTTGTAGGTTATTTGATTCCTCTACAGCAAGACTAAGGTAGAGACAGTGACTCACTTTTGAATTTAATCTTGTTGCAAGGGTAACCCTGTTGGAAGTAGAATTCCAGGCCAACATGATGGTGAAGTATAGTCTGTCAAAGTGAGATGCGTTGCAAAGAAGTACAGTCCTGATCTGACTATACATAAGAGGCAGATCAAAGTGGTTGTGTTTTGAAAAAACACGGATGTGCATTTCAAAAACGATATGTTCGAAACGCCAACAGGCCAAAATTTATACCGACAATAGTATGAAACATTATAATCATTTACAACCCAAAAATTTCGTAACGAAGTACTCAGGGTCTGCTTCATCCCTGCAAGCACTAGAATCAATGTAGAGTGGTGATGAGCTGAGCTGCGTCCAGACCAGCACCGAGTACCCTGGGTTGAACCGGATTGCTTCCTGGTTCCAGTCCAGTACCGTCGAGGGGTGATTTCCTAGGACCGTCCGAGGGCGACTGTGTCACAACCTCGTCCAGCTCTTCGTTACGTTCACTCTCTTTTTGACGCCGCTTCTCCATCTTGTGGATTGCTTGCTCCGTGAGCTGTTGTCTGAACATGCGTTCCACCACGTCCTTCTTGCGAGTGATACGATCACCAATACTGATGATGATACCACCCGTGATGTTGCATGTGATTGAGAAGCACAGAATGACGGTCGTGAGAGCGAATGGTCGCACGTGGTAAGAGATGGCCCATGTGCAAGTACCCAGAGCAATTTGGAGGAGAGAATGACAATCGAGCAAGACGACGACAGCAACGAGGAGTCGCAGAGGGAAAGCGTGATGTGTTTCGGTTTCGTGGGGCTTGTAGAAGGTGTGGGACTTTGAAAACTTGTCCTCATGATGCTTCAGTTTTCTCTGCTGCTCTTCGCTGAGCACACTCTCCTCATCATAGTCGTTGCTCATAGATCTGTTCGACTTAATATCAGCATTGAGGGCGGAAGCCGACTCGTGGACGGAAGCAGCCTCGGCAGTAGAACCATTCTCGATATCGGCATCGATTCCTGGCTGAACGGGCAGGTCGTTCTCGTTCTTGAGCTTAGGAAGGTTGCGCTTCTTTCGGAGGCTCCACGTCAGATGATGGTAATGCGCAATGTATATCATGTGGTATGTGTCGACTGCTCGGAAGGGGGCTAGACCGTCACCAACGACAGCGAAAAGGGCGACAAGGACGTTGTCGATGACGTTGATGATATAGGACTGTCGACCTCCGACATTGATCCATCCGATCAGGAAGAGGACCCAGGCCAGACCGAACAAGGTTACTAGGGTGGCATAGACGGTGACAAACAAGCCAAGGGCTAAGAGACCGAGATTAGCACAGGGTGAGAGGGACTAAGGGGCGAAGGTGAGACTTACGGCGGCGGACATATTGACCAAAGCCCTTCATTCCTCGTTTAAAAGCGGCACGGCGCGAATGTAACATGTGTCTAACATGGTCGTTCAGCTCCTGCTTTTCGGCCAAACTCCAACCTTCAAGACTGAGGCCATGCGGAAGCACGGCGTAGTGGTCCTCGGTGTCACTCAGATGCGAAGCAATGGTGAAAGTGCGGTCGATGCCCGGACGCTGTTCAACATCGTCGGCATCCGTCTCGATGCGGTTCTGAGTCATGATAGAAGGAGGCTTTATGGAAGGAGGCTTCACAGAAGGGGCTTTTGCTGGTGGAGGGAAGAAGGTTGGCTCTCGGGTCAGGTTGTAAGTTGGACGGCGGTTCAGGAAGGAGCCCAGATCGGGAATGAACAGCGAGTTTTGGACGTTAGTAAGAGTTGCAAGCGTGGCCACCTCGGGATCTATCATGGTTCGAGGTCAGTCTTGTGAGGGCTTGGAGACAGCGGGCTCGCGGGAAGAACGAACCTACGACATCGAGAATGTCAACCAGATCAGAGTCGTACTCGTTTGCCCAAGTGCCGCGACGAGGCCTTCTCCGCGGGGTAGACTCCAGGTCGGCATCACCCTGCTGCTGCTGACGTCTAAAGGGCTGGAGGGCGGCGACACTGGCTCTCTTCCAAAGGCCCGGGCGGGCGGGTTCGGTGAGGTTTGCGGAATCTCCAGCGGCCGCCAGTTGTTCAATGTCGACGTCTGGGGGCATGGTGGTTGATGGGCGGCCTATCTCTTCTTCCAGGCGAGGCATATGGGTAGAGGCAGGTCTCGCAGTGCCTCTCGGAAGACTCAGAGTGTTTGGGTTGCTAGTGCTGGCGGCAGCCCATGGTGGGCGCTGAGGCTCGGAGGACGAGCGGCGCCTGCCAGAGGGGTCGGGCACATGCTTCTGAGCAAAATCGGTCGTGGCAGTCGTGTTCTGGGAGGCCAGGGTGCTGGCGGATCCGAGACGGCGTAAGCGGATGCTGGGCTGGCGCCGGTCGTCCAGGGTAGGTCTCCGCCTGTCATTGCGTGGAGTGGATGGTTGTTGCTGCTGCTGAGGAGCGGCAGGAGGGGGAGGGGATGTCGAGGATAGGCGGCGTCTGTTGTTGTTGTTGTTGGTCGGGGCACTCGCGATGGGGTGCAGCGCGAGGGCGTCGCGGCCGAGGGCAGCGTCGTCTGCCATGTGGTCGCTCATATTTGCATGTTGCAAGGGAAAGCAAGCGTGTTGACAGGGATTGCAAAGTCGTAGACGTCCTCGCTCCCGCCAACGACAAGGGCCAAAGACAAATACTAGGAAGGCCCGGGATCAAGGGCCAGACGCGGAAGCCGGCCACACAGAGTGTCCAGCTAACTGAGTACCCTTAAACCTTCTGTCTCTCACCTGCCGAGAGAACGTTGCGCCCAACAATGACGCACAGCTAAATTTCCACCCGCCCACCCTGCAGATTACCAGCCCCGACGCCCTGCTTATTATTACCAACTTCCAACTTGCCAACTGCCATACTCATACCCCCGAACAACGTCTTAATAACATCCTCTCTCGTCACTCGTCATTCCGCAGTCGACCCTTCTCGTCATCTGTGACCTGTTGCTGTTCGAAGATGCCACCTGCAGCCGATCGTCGCGTTTGCCTTGCCTCTAAAAGCCGACCAAAAGTTTTAGAACGAGAAAAAAAATCTAATGCATTCCCTGAAAGACTCCTAATAGTACAGACCGAGCCGAAGATTATGTAGGATCTCAAACTACTAGTTCCAGCCATGTCTTGGACCCGATGAGCTGTAAGAAATGGCCGAAGGTCAACGTGAGCGTGATAATGTCCATCTCGTGTCCACCTCCCCTTTGCCCGAGCGCATATCCTGTTTTGGTGTGGTCATTATTGCATCCGTCGCTCCTCTATCGACTTTGTAATCGCTTATTTGGCGATCTCAACACCACCCTCGGCACCTGCGCACCATGTTAGCACTGTGAAGTCCCTTGACATATTTCCTGTAACATACCGATGGCCTTCTTGATGTCACCGTAGATGGCGAACTGTCCGGCGGTGATGGTACCGACCATGAAGAGACGGGCACCGATACCAGAGTAAGATCCCTGTACATCACATCAGCAAAAAGCTCAATCCAAGACGGATATCACAGAGTACTTACACGAAGACCAAGCTCCTTGGCGATCTTGATCAGACGGGAAGTGGTGCCCTCACCGGGTGCGCCCTTGGACTTGTTGATCTTGGACAGCATGGTGTCGGCGGGCTGAGAAACGAGAGCGGCGGCGAAACCGGCAATGAGACCGGAACCAAGGTTGATGCTGGTCTGCATACCGGGGGAGGCGGTGGCCTTGTCAACGCGCTTGTAGATGGCCTCGGCAACCTTCTCGTAAACGACGAACTTGGACATGGTGTAGGGGACCCTGCGTCGAGAGTCAGAATGCAAACGCAACCAATGATGACGAGGAATAGACTTACTGCTTGAAGAGCATGGGACCGAAGCCAGAGTAGAAACCGCCGAGACCCTCAGTCTTTGCGATCTTGGAGAAACCAGAGACGAGACCGGAAGCGAAGGTAGGCTCGGAAACGAGACGGATACGGGTGGCCTCGAGAGGGCAGAGGGCAATGTCGGCGAAGAACTCGGCAAAGGCGGAAGAAACAAGGTAGACAGCAGTGCGGTTCTGGACAGCGCTCTCGTAGCCGACCATGGAGATGGCCTGCTGCTTGAAGAACTCGTAACCACCGAACTTGAAGGCACCCTGGAGGAAGTAGCCGGCGAAGGTAGGGCCGACACCGGTCAGGAGAGCGCCAGCACCCTCGTTCTGGATTACCTGGCGGAAGCCACCAACGAGACCGCGGTTGTAGGTGACGGGGTCAAGCTGGATTCTGGTCTTGACGCTGTTTGAAGGGGCTCGAGTCAGCCATTGTTCTCGTCAATTGGACGATCGGCGGGCGCGCAGAAGAGCTGCGAGCGCGGCCGACAGGCGGATTCTTACACATCGACGGGGGTGAGACCACCGTGGGTGACGGAACAGCAGACGGCACCGGCAAAGGCGAATCTAGAGTAGAGGTCGAGTCCGCTGAGCTTCTTGGGAGCGGCGGCCTTGATGTTCTCCTTGATGGCATCCACCTTGGTGGAGCCGGTGGAGGAAGGAGGGGCAGTTCCGGTGGCAGACATTGTTCCAGGGATTAGGGGAGTGGAGATGGTATAGACTGGAGTGGGAGGAGGAACAAGAAGAATTGCAGCGGCCGATTTTTAGTACCAACAAGTCCTGGGAAAGCGGAAAGCCTTCTCAACCAACCCGCGCACAGGCCCATCACTTCGGTACTTCGGAACAACTCGGCCACTGCCCATGACGCTGCTGTTTACTTCAGCTCACCCACTCTCTCGGTCAAGCCAGCAGCTGCATTAGTTGCACTGTTATGAGCACTTGTAGAGCGTGTAATGCGATACGCTAATCTTACAATTGAACCATGGCTCGAGACTGGGCTGCTCAATCGCATGCATCAGCCCAACTCTTTTCGAGACGCCAGCCAGCTTCTCTCTCTCTTCAACACACTCTCATGCCACATAGATCAACTGTCCGGCCAACCGTCTGAACGTCTTCACGTCCAAAGTAAAGCGCCGCCATTTCCTTCACAAACTCTCCATCGTTTGAGCTCCACTCGTCCAACCCCATCCTTCTCAAGTCTTCACTGTGAATGCTTATCGTGCCCTCCTCTCCGTCTCTGACTTCAACGTCGGCAGCTTCAATCATCTCGGCCAATATCTCCATGACCAATGTGGTAAGGCGATGTGCATAGGCTATCAGGGTTACTGCGACCGATTGGAACCTCACGTCGACTCCGGCCACTCCGTCGTGGACAGAAGAAGACCTCCTGCCGCTGCTCGGGCTTTGCTTGCCCGGCGCTGGTAGAGGCAAATCATCTAGCAATCTTGCGTCTTGACAAGCCTCGTCGTTCAACAAAGCGTCCTTTTCTCCTGCCGAGGCCCACCAGAGAAAACTGGTGTAGGCAATCGAGGCCCATGACGAAGGCTCGACCAGTTTGCTCTCTCCTTCAAGCTGGATGTATTGATCACCATTAATCTCTCCATCTTGCTTTGATGGTACCAAAGGTGCACTCTCACTCGCGTCGTCGTCCATTGGCTGATCGGCCTCCATGTGGTGAATTGTTTGATCTTGATACCGCACCCTGTTCAGCTCACGCTTGAGAGTGTAGTAGCGTCTCAGATCTCGTTGGGTCGCCTTGATTTCTTCGCCAGCAGCAGTACGAACACGAGGCCATTGTTTGACGGCAGGCGTGTCCAGTGTACGTTGCGGTAGCTCGACAAGCACATCGTAGAGTTTCGACTTGGTTGCTAGTATGTCGTCAGAACTACATGCAATCCAAGAAGTTTGTTGCTTGGTTTTAGTGGCTAATTGAGACAGGTAGTCAATATCATGAATACCGACGTTGAACAATGGTCTGAGTGGGTACAAAGCGTCCTTTTTCGATGCCAAGTCGGCTGCCGAAGGTGGAATATTCGATAGGACGGACAAATTGTAGACAAGGTTGCAAGCAGGCTGGACGGGCGTTGGTGTTATGATCAATATGCTTTTCTTGACGAGTGCGGCTCTTTGGAGCGGGAAGATCAGAGGGCCAAAAGTATCGAGATCATGTGCTAGAGACATGGCGGGATGGTCTTCTGACAGAGTAGGGTCGGCAGGATGGAAGCCTGTGGCGTCGGACAGAGCACGTCGCTTGCGTTGACTCGAGTTGTGGCCAAGGTCGGGACCTGGCTCATCATGAGCAGCTAGACGGTGGTGTTCCCAGTACTCTTGCAGCTCGTGTGTGTTGTCAGTGTCGTCGACTATGTTGCTGCAGCCGAATCAGCGTGGTAAACGGCAGTTGCGTGACATGGTTGCGTACGCGACCAAACGGCGAAGTTGGTGAGCATGCAACCAGCTACGGCCCAGGCGTCCATATGTCAAGGGCACGAGCAGACCAACAGCGGCGAAGTGTGCATTTCTCTCAGACTCGTGGGCAGGGCGGTTTGCGAAGGCGCTGATGCCAGCATATTGTTCGTGGACGAAGTAGACGAGATCCGAGTCGCAATTATGAAGGCCCGAGGGGAGCGACTTGTACTCGACCACGCCATCCAGTTCGACTATCATCGTTAATCTACGGGACAAGATCGGACATGGTGGAAGACACACGGTCTGGGATTGCACGCTTCCATGCTATCGTGTACCTAGGTAGGCCTTTGTCAGCGGTCTGTTTGTCTCATGTGCACTCAATGACGCACCCTACCTTGCGGTCGAAGACAACGACGAAGAGCGCTGCTATAGGCGGCAATGCCACCTCTGCACTCTTCGACCTGTCTTGGACTGCCATGTTGTATGTCTCTGCAAAGTGAGCCTCGCACGTCGCACGTCAGATCAGGAAGAAGTCCATCAATGTCCTTGCCGAGCGTGGCCGAGAATGTGGAGTCCGGTATACACACCCCCTGTTTCTACATCGACACGTCACTCTACCTCCTTATACTGCACACGACCACAGGTCTCTCATTATCTTCGCTGGGAAAGTTCACGCCTGCTCGTACAGATATCCGGATCTGGACACTACCTGCCCACAAGACTTTGTTGTTGCCATCTCCGACGCCCTTGTCTTGACATCGATAGCCGCGCCAACTACTTCCACATCTATGTTTCTTCACTAACCAGCTCCACTACACTTGTGCATTTAAACAGAGAAAAGGAATAAACACATCAACCCACTGTTCCCATGGCGTCACCAGACTCCATCAATCTGATCAAAGGCTGGCCGAGTACATCACTGCTCCCAACTAAGCATCTAAGCAGAGCTGCCCAGATTGCTTTAGCCGATCCAACCATTGCTTTCCCTGGCTTACTTTACGGTCCCGATGAGGGCTATGCTCCGCTGAGAGAAACCCTTGGAGTGTGGCTGTCTGATTTCTATCAACCTGAACAACCTGTTGGCAAGGAAAGGATCACCATCACAGGCGGCGCCTCTCAGAATCTGGCTTGTCTGCTCGAGGTCTTTACCGACCCTGTCTACACTAGAGACATACTGTTTGCTGCCCCTGCATATATGCTGGCCTTCCGCATTTTCGAAGACAATGGCTTTTCGGGCAAGATGAAAGCAATCCCCGAGGATGATGATGGCATGGACATGAGCCTACTCAGAAAAGCACTTGAGGAGAGCGAGAAGCACTCGTCTGGGAACAAGACTCCTGTGAATTATCCTTGCTCGAGATTGCTCCGGACCCCGCTGACAACAGTCTGTAGATGTTCAAGCCTCCAAGACCTTACGCAAAGTATTATCGCCATGTCATCTACTGCGTGCCCACATTCTCAAATCCCTCGTCAAGGACCTTGCCATTGGATCGAAGAATCGAGCTTGTAAAACTGGCTCGAGAATTTGATGCGCTCGTGATATCCGACGACGTCTATGACTTTCTGCAATGGCCTGCGGATCTCAACGCCTCGCCATCAAGCATTACCAAAGCGCTGTTGCCTCGCCTAGTCGATATCGACCGCTTTCTCGACGGCGGACCTGAACGCTCTGAAGCCGATGGCTATGGTAACACGACGAGCAGCGGTAGCTTCTCCAAGATAGGAGGGCCAGGACTTAGAGTCGGATGGTCAGAGGGTTCGCCCAAGTTCGCATACGGAGTCTCGCAAGCTGGCTCCTCTTGCAGTGGAGGAGCTCCATCTCAGCTCACATCTACGTACATGAACATTTTGGTCAAAGATGGTACCATGTCCGAGCACATCTTCAAGACACTACAGCCAGCATACGCTGCACGATACAAGACCTTGGTGTCGGCAATCGAGGACCATCTCTACCCTCTTGGAGCCAGGCTACCACAATCCAATCGGCAAGTTGTAGGGGGCTACTTCTTGTGGTTGGCACTGCCTGATACGGTCAACGCAATTGACTTCGCCAAGAGATGTCAGAATGAAGCTCAAGTCATTATTGCACCTGGAAACATCTTTGAGGTCCCTGGCGATGACAGTGTTAAGTTCAGACACTCTGTGAGGTTGACTTTTAGCTGGATCGATCACGACTTGATGGTCGAAGCCGTCAAGAGGATTAGTCTCGTCCTTGAGAGTTGCCTGAAAGGTGAAGGACCCAGAGGGGCTTACAAGCAGGATGGTGTCAACGAGAATCCATACTGACCTGGATGTTGAGGTGTGTATTTCGAAAGTCTAAGCAGCCACTTACAATTTGTTCAGCCTGAGTCGCCGCCGGACAGTTCACCGTCTAAGGTATCTCACGAGGATTCGCGAGGTCCTTCGTCATACTGACGCCGTTGCCCAGCTGAAATCGGATGAGCTGTCAGTAAAGGGACAGCCGCCATGATGAGTACATGCTCGGACGAATTGAAGATGGATCGGCTCGACAGGTCATCGATCTTCACGCGTCAGAATGGCAGACAAGCACCAAGTCGGAAGAATAGAACTTGTAAATCAGCTCAATATGTACAAAACGCATATAAATCCTGTCATAACAAAACACCGGTCGCCATGCTAGCACTTTTGTCCGTCCTTTACTGTAACATGCCCTCAAGACTCTCGCCGAGGATGCCTTCAATTTGGCGGATCCAGGCTGTCGTCTCCCTCTCGACGTCTTCGTCGTCGTCCTCTTGCAACTCGCTAATGAATGGCAGCATCTCAGGCAGAAGAGCAAGCCAGTCTTCGCCAAGTTTCTCGGTCAGAGACTGCTCGCACTTGACTGCTGCCAATCTTGTCAGTTCGTTGTCATGTCTCATGAGTTTGAGAATGGCCGAGTTGAGAGTTTTGTGATGTTCAGGCGATGCTGCAGCTCCTGCCAGTCCAGTGACAGCAGAAACAATGTCTAGCGAGTCTCTAACTTCAGGTTCGTTGGTGAACGTCACTTGATCCAACAGAGGCTGCATAATAGCGTCAAAGTGCGCGGGGGCTTGCCAAAAGTCGTCTTGATCGTTGCTGAAGCTTGCGACCAGTGTTTGAAGTAGAGCCTTCAGGAGAAGCTGTTCTGATTCACTCTCTGGCTTGACGTTCTGGAGGATGGACGCGGCTTGCTCAAGAATGTAGCCAGAATAACCAGTCACGATAGACTATTCACCGAGTTAGCATTTAATCACAGGACAATTCCGAAAAGGGGAAAGTATCTCACCTTTAAGGTCTCGAAAAACCTAGCCAGGAAACCATAAACACTGATAAGACGAAGGGTACGGCCAGCTTGTTCCTTTTTTGGTAGACCTTCGCCTGCCCAAGACACGAGGCGGGTGAAGAACGGCCTGAAAGTTGTGTCATTCAGTCTCATGATGGCGTCTAGGGACAGACTGTCTCTTTGGGCTTCCAACACAGCAAGCTGTTCATTGTCGGGTGAGTTCGGCTGTTGGGTGAGCAGGCGGCGAAGATCGAATGATTTGTTGAGGATCGAGAACAAGATCGAGGCGTTCTTGATCAGAGCCGACTTGGGATGCGTCTTGATCACTGTGTGAAGAGTGACAAGAACCTCCTGGCAAGCTCGGTGGCCAAGAGTGACAGCGTTGTCGAACGTACGCTCCAAAGCTGCCAATATGGTCCTAGCATCGAGCTTTTGAGAGAGCAAGCTAGCAAACTGTGGACGACTGCTCGAAGTTCGGATGTCCGTGGCCTCACTACAGGCTGATTGTTGCGTGAGCAACAAAGCTCTGTCGAGAGTCTCAGCAGAGAACATCCAGGAAATGTACTCGATGACATTTGTCAAGAAAGAGTAGACAGCATTGTGCAGGCGAGCATTGCCGGACTCAATCTTAGTGGCATAGTCGAAGTAGGTGTATGAAGTGGTAAGAATCTGTGGCAGAATGTCAACGAGATCGTCCCTGAGTACCTCTACCATTGTGGCAAGACAGAGCAAGGAGATGATGCGAAGCTCGTCGTTCTGACTGCCGAACGCATGTTTGGAAGCAACCACACGAGCAGCAGACATGACCTTGTCTGTAGCCTTCTTGCCGAACTTCTCTGAGATGACATCGACGCATGTGACAGCGCTGTGCACTAACTCGATGGAACTCTCGTGACCGATGATGCCGGTCACGCTTGGCAGAACAGACAGCATAGCAGTTGCTGCTGTGGCATCGGCGAGCTTGGCTTCACGACCACGTTGCTCGAGCGAACGCAGAACCATAAGTCGAAGATCTTGTTCGGGTCTTTGCAAAAGCTCCTCCGCAGTGCGAACGAAATACGGGGTTGGAAGCAGGCTCAAAGCTGCTGTCAGAACGTCATTCGAAGCAGACTGCAAATCAGACTTGTCTTGGATGGATGCGGAAGAAGAGAATTGCATGATCTTCTGCAGGATATCGGCGGCAGCAGACTGGAGTTCACCTTGTGCACTTGCGTCTTTGTCGAGAGCCTTGAGAATTTGGACATGGAGAGAACGTTGCTGCAGCAAAAGTCCCAGGGAACGCAGAAGATGTGCTACCGATTGCTCAATCTGCTCTGGTGTCTTATCATTGAATCCAAAAATTGCTTCAGACACAACTGATTTGGGTTGTAGAGCGTTTGTGACTAGATCGATATATTGAGATGCAGCGATGAGTTGGACCTCAGGTGAGAACGATCCCATGAGTTCGGCGGAGAAGGTGGGTACCCGCTTGTCTGTGGGATATTTGTCGAAGAGCATGGCAGTAATGGCGGGCAGAAACTCTTGAGGACCTAGAGCATTGACAAGATGACTGAAGAGGCGCAAGCGGCGATGAAGCGGAATGTGCTCAAATGCAGCAGTGAAGCTGAGCAAGAGCTCGGCAGCTCCAGTGACAAGGTCTTGATTCTTCTTGCGGAGGGATGCGACAAGAGGGGGAACAACTCGAGATACAGTCTGGTCGATAACATGCGCCGAGTAGTCGTCACTTTGTCGCAACAATGTGTTGCTCATAAATGTGAAGATTGGCATCACACTGTGCAACACCAAGTCAGGAGCCCAGCTTGACAGGCTCGAGATGAGCAACAAAGCAGCATTGTGAATCTGTGCGTTAGTGCTGGTGCGAACACACTCGACAATGAGGTCTGCCCTCAACACAGAGCGGTCGACCTTGACTGCAGGGTTCTGTTTTAGCGAGTCCACGATCGAGAAGAGACATCCGATAACCAGTTGCTGCAGGTAGACTAAGTTCGATCCAAGTTGTGTCCTGTAATGCTGGAGCTCGCTCAGAACATGGAAGAGGCTCTTGAGCAGTTCCGGATGTCTTTCGGGACGAGAGCCCTCGATCAGTTCCAGCACAAGAGTCAATCTACGGATGACATTGTGTAGATCTGCGACGTTGATACTTTGTGACTTCGCCAGTTCAGATCTGCTTGTTCTTCTACGCTTCGTGGCTGGAGGCTTGTCTTCCATCTGTGCAATACTAGGCACTGATTCCAACAAGGACAGGAGGACTTCGGTCGGCATTGATACTTGGCGAAGAAGATCGGTAGCCTCTGACTGTCTAGCTTCAGAGATGTCGTCCGCTTGATCGTCGAGCGCAAGGTCAAGGAGGAACGCAGAAGCAGACGTTTGTGCAATTGGTTTCATACTAGGCCACAAAGCTCTGAATCTCTGTATCGCTAGAGTGGACAGAGATGCACTTTGTCCCAGCTCTCCGTTTGCAAGTGTTCGCAGGCAGGTCAACTCCTCCGAAGTTCGACTCGTCAGACAGTCAACGTAAGCCTTGTCAACACTTGCTACATCGATATGGGCAGAGGCGCACGAAGCGGATCGGGTCTGCATGTCCGATTGGACCCAGCTTTGAAGAGATGGGACGAGGGTCTGCACACGGCCCGTAGAAGCAGCCTTGCCGACAGGACTCAAGAAGGAGAGAAGTTGAACTTTGACAGTAGCCAATGGCACTGCAGCAGCATGCTCGCAGAGCCATGATGCAAACGATGTCCTCAGAGTTGACTTCAGATCCGTCGAGGTAGCAGATGGATGACCAGGTTGTGTTTGAGTTGGGCCGTTGATGGAGCTAGCGAGCACTCGTGCTATCTGACTGGGGTCAAGGACACACTCTTCGAGACTGGGTACAAGTGCATCAGAGAAGACTTTGTAAGCATTGGGACCAGTCAAAGACGACTTTCTGGAAGCTGCTGCGTAAATGTGCTGAGCTGCCCATGGCTTTAATGATTCGTTGACTTTGCCCTTTGCTGCGTCCGGACGGTATAGAGTAGTGATGGCAATGAGCAAGCCAGCAGCAGCCTTACGCACAGCTTCTGAAGCATCGGCCAAAGCCACGAGCACAAACGGAGTCAGTGCCTGCATATCAATGGCTTCGGAGGAGTGGGTTTGAAGAAGCGCAGTAGCTGAACGAAGAGCAGAGACACGTGCAACGATCGGATAAGCACTTGTCCAGAGTCTTGCCAAGAAGG
>Ga0268251_10000395_pt1 | contig 14090 bp, 10 predicted proteins | sample AgamicAsMae_FD_200527 | JGI IMG/M metagenome (GOLD analysis project Ga0268251, IMG submission 200527) | Agave microbial communities from Guanajuato, Mexico - As.Ma.e (v2) (version 2) | ecosystem: Host-associated > Plants > Phyllosphere > Phylloplane/Leaf | place: Guanajuato, Mexico | collected...
TCGATTTGAAGTTGAGATAGGTGGCATTGTGAGTGTAGTCGTCATCCTCTCATCTCCGCAAAAACGTTTGGCAATGATGCTGGCTGACTGAAAGCCGTTGGTCAAGGGTTCGTTGTATATTTTCTCAATGGTATGGGATCTCGGTAACGCCCAGCGCCCGTCTCCGAGGTGTTTACTGTCGGGCAGTATAGGGATCTACCGTGTATGTTCCATCATGTCCGTGCTCTTCATATTCGACCTGCACCTGCCGTGTCTTTCTGATGATCCCATCTTCTACATCGTCGGGCGCGAGGATAGATCGTTCGCTGCCGAAGTCTTGTGCTTCGACTTCGATGATCGTTCGGTGAGATTTGCTCTGCGTTTGGAGTGCAATTGACTGTGAGCCGTAGGTCGGTCGACTTCGGTTCGTCGATCGGGAGAAAGCCATGCCGAAGAAGCGTCTCAGGAAAGAGTCGAACTGGCTTCGTAGGGGTGGCAGACAAGCTGCGATGATGCATACGTTGACTTCTGCTGTACTCCAGATGGATAGGTCGACGGCGTCCCCTATGAGTCTCGTCAGTACGGTACTGGATCACTGTTATTCGAGAACATACAGGTAGGGTCTTGTGTGTTGAACATTTTTCCAGCAACTGCAATCTTTACGACTGAGCAGACGGTCGCGCTGTCTGCTGTCAGTGGCACATCAACACAGCACACCCTGAAGAACTTACATCAATCCAAATAGCAGAACGATTCGCAGTCCCCATTGGACGTTCGCCCCTAGCTTGACTGTCGAAAGGTAATATATCGGTACTGATGTAAACAATACATCGGTCACAATGTTCGAGCCTAGAATGAGTCAACCAATGTTCTCGTATGCGGCAGGTGACTGGACATCCTTACCAGACTGGACGTAAGTGCATATTTTCGACACGAAAGGTTCCCAACATTGGCCAGGCTGGTTCATGTTCCAGTGCAGGGAGATCGGATTGCATGATCCGAAAATCGACGTCAAGGCAACAGCTCCATTACACACGACAACAATTGCAACAGTGATCCACATGGCGATCTTGTATCCAGGCGCAAAGTCCAGATACAAAAGGAAGGCAGCGATACTGAGTTTGGCGAAGAGCATCGATATCAGATTGGTCGCTTCTCCGATCCAGATCCATCGTAGACATATTTGAAGCTTGTCCGGTGTGATTATTGGGTCGTAGATGTGTCTACCCAGACCGTATTGTGTTGACAACGAACTACACGATAGCGCTACCAGGTTGCTCACCTATACAAAGTCAGCATCTGATATCTTCGAAAAACGGTACGTAAGCACTACCATGGCCAAGAAGATGAGCAAGTCGGCAAGCCTGAACAACCTCTTCAGAACTACATTATTGATGATTCTCCAGAACACGAGGGAGCCGGCCAGGATGGCGAATATGACTTCCGGGATAACAATCGCACTCTGCCGGCTTTCCATGGCCATCGCCCGTAATCTTCGAACAACAAATCAAGTTCAGAGAGAAACCATGGGGTTCAAGACCTAAAACTACGCAGACCAGACAAAACGATGAACCGTCCAATATGAATAGGCAGCCCTGAGTTTACACTTGGCGAGACTTCCAGATAAATGGAGGCTGGAGGCGCGTCTGTGTTCTTGTAGCCACGGGCTGCGAGAGGGTCCTAGTCAAGCGACTGATCGACCCGAGTGATGCCTCTTTCCAGACAGCCGCGATCACAATCTAGGGGATCTCAGGTCTCACCTGACTGGCGTATTTGCCGTTCTGCTCGCTTAATCAACCCTTCGAAACAGAGAGATCGCCAGCAAGTTTCTTCGACAGCTCTCGGCAATGCCGTCTGCGGCTATTCACAGGGCTGTAACGAGGACCAAGCTCCGATGAAAGAAGTCATAGGAGGATCAATGCACACGCTCAATACCGAGCCAATGAAGAAAAAAGAACGCCATGCGATTGCGAGGCGTGCGTATCTACGGTTCATGGGCCGCACTATAACAAGCGTTCGGTAAAAGTCGAGAACACTGATTGTTTGCCCTAGGGTAACCTTTGGGTCTAAGGTTGAGCGGTGGTTTCGTCAAACGAACAGAGCTCCCCGGCATTTTGAAGAGGTCTTTCAATCTCGACCAGATATTTCATCTACTTGATGATGATACATCAAGCCACATGTTCCGGTGAGAGAAGTCGTAGAAAAACAAAAGAACCAAAGTCTCAAATGCCGTGAAGTTGAGAGACTGGAGACTGACGCCGGGGAGAACTCAAGCTCACTGTTTCGGACTGCCACGAGGATCAGCTCTTGGCAACGCTCGAAGCTTTCCCCACATCAACTCCTGCTCAATCAAGACAATCATGTTCGTGTGGCCTTTCCCTGGACGTGCCCTTCATCTTCCAAAAACCTTGCCGGAAAAATGACATGGATGCACCACGAGATTGTCAAACCCCTAACGACTGGCTTTTTACATGTGACTGATTGATGAGCGATCTTCTCGGTATCAATTGCGCCAAATACAACGCGATCGCCCGACCGCAACACCCCGATGACTACTAGCCCTTCAGCTTCGCGGAAGCTTGCCCTTACCGAAGCCATTGTTCGCGAAGCTAGCAGGTAGGAGGTCAATTCATATCGAACCATGAACCACTATATTAGGGTGATAGACATAAGTACTTTGGTTCGTCCTACAGCTTGGACAGGGAGGCTCGTTCTTTGCCTACACACTCTTTTGAAACATCATGGCGCCTACAATGACTCGCTTGACAGCGGTCATCTCTTCTGTCCTTCTCCTATCCACTGACAAGGTACTTGGTACTACCACTCGTGAAAAGACTCTGACTGGAACCTACGACTACATTATCGTCGGTGGCGGTGTGTCGGGTCTAGTTGTTGCTAACAGACTGTCTGAGAGATCTCAAAGTATGTCTGCTTTGCTTAATAGAGACGAACTGTATTGACCATGACCAGAGACTGTTCTTGTTGTCGAGTATGGCAACTTTGACAATTCCACTCAGACTCTTTGGCCTTACTACGGTACCAGCTACAATGACCCTGACATGTTCGAGATCAACTCTGTTCCTCAGGAGCACCTTGGCAATCAGTCTTTCGTGGCCTATGCTGGCAAAGTCCTCGGAGGTGGTTCCATCGTGAACGGTATGGGCTATGACCGTGGTACCCAACCTGATTATGATGCGTGGGGCGAGCTCGGTAACGACGGCTGGAACTGGGACAACCTGCTGACCTATTTCAAGAAGGTGAGTCGGTCAAGTCCATAGTCCGGAGCGTCTTACTAACAGGACAACAGAGCAGTACCTTCACCCCCAACAAGAAGGAGACTATCGATAAGTACAACTACACCTATGATCTCTCGGCCTACGGAGATGGACCTGTTCAAGTCTCACTGCCTGAGTGGCAGTACCCTGAGATGCCTGCCTTCTGGAACGCCATGGATGAGATGAAAATCAACAAGGTGCAAGAAGGTGCTCTTGGTGAGCCCGGATACTTCTGGGTTCCTGCCACTACCGATCCCAAGTACCAGACGAGGTCGTCGGCTCGTACTGCTTACTATGATCCTATTGCTTCCCGTTCCAACCTCAAGGTTGTTACAGGTGTACAAGCACAGGAGATCGTCTTCTCTACTCTGACTGCCAAGGGCATCAAGCTGCTTGATAAGACTACTGGCAAGACCTACACTGCATACGCCGATATGGAGCTCATCCTCGCCGCCGGTGCCATTCATACTCCCCAGATCTTGCAGCTGAGTGGAGTTGGCCCTGCTAGCGTTCTCAAAGCTGCAGGCGTCGATGTCAAGGTCGACCTCCCTGGTGTGGGAAACAACTTCCAGGACCACGCAGCCGCATACTTGATGTGGGACTTCCAAAACGACACAACCATCAACACGAACTCTTTGAGCACCAATGCCACGTTCAATGCTACTTCTTACGACGAGTATGTCGCCAACAAGACCGGCCCATACACTCAAGCTCACGGCAACGGTGCTGCATTCCTGCCGCTTTCCAAGATTGCCCCCGAGACATACAAGACGATTGCTCAGAAGCTCGCAGCTCAGAATGCCACTGACTACCTCCCCGAGATGTACTCAAAGTACCCAGAACTGGTTGCTGGTTACGAAGCTCAACGCAAGATTCAGGTCGAACAATTTTCTTCCGATGATGCCTCAATGTACGAGTTCTCGACCCAGGGTGGTGGCTTCGCCATCGCTGCTCTTCAAAAGCCTACCAGCCGTGGTACTGTTTATCTTGATCCTAAGAATCCCCATGGCGAACCACTTATCGACTATCACGGTCTCGAGAACCCTGTCGATATGGATCTTGTGCTTGCCAGTATCCGTTACACTCGCCAGATTTACAACACTTCTGCACTTTCCGTCTTTGAGCCTGTTGAGCTCAGTCCTGGCGTTGACGTCCAGACGGATGACGAGCTCAAGGCGAAGATCGAGTCCGGTCTCGTTCTCCCAACCTTTGCGCATCCCGCTTCTACCTGTGCCATGATGCCCAGAAACTTGGGTGGTGTGGTCGATGCTGGCCTCCAAGTCTATGGCATCAAGAAGGTTACCATCATCGATGCTTCCATTATGCCGCTTATTCCAGGTACTCATTTGCAGGCAACAGTCTATGCCATCGCTGAGAAGGCTGCCGACATCATCAAGGCCAGACACGGCGTCAAATGAATTGCCGATAAGGGCTACGGAATTGCGCTCCGATACGGCTGTTGAAACGCAATAATATATTCGCTTCTGGTGTTGGCTATTTAGAATTAATTTGGATTATGTATCAAGATATTTCTCAGAGGGCAAGATTTCGACCGTCTGACTCTTGAGCACTTTAACTTGGTAGACGCCTAGCTATCCCATCTATGAAGGCGGTGTGTTGTGAGAGAAGACCAGAAATTGATGAATCAAATCAATCGGATCGATCAAGCCGCAGCGGCACGACGCGAGCGGTGTGGTCTTGGCGTCTTGGTCCAAGGATCTCGTATTTTGCATCTGAAGGATTTCCAGAGCGTTGTAGGTTGTCGTTGTCTATACCATTCGCTTCCCGCAGTCGAGCACATATGTAGTGCACAGCTGCATTGTTCGCACATGTCTGTCCATGGCAGCATGGAAGAAAGAGTGAAGCAAACATGCGGCTGAGTTGGCCTTGGCAATGACCCAACCACTCGTTGACCAAAACTTAGGAACAAGGCATCATTGGCACCGAATCATGGGTCAACGGGGGTTAAGGAGGCTCGCGTGCCCTCTCTTCAGTGCGGTCCTGATCACTTTGCGACTCTTGCGTTGATTCGTATCACCGACATGAGCCCTGTCTTGGACTGAAGCCTGCCCCTTGTGCTTGCGTAAGGGCGACTGAACGAACTTCGGACAGCGTTGTCGGCCGACGGAAGGCCCGGACATGCGTTTTGCTGCTTTGCTGCTGGTCCAGCTATTACTCCCGCCATACTACACTCTAGCAGACGACGTCGGCTTCGACTATGACCCGACGGACGTGACCGCCTGGGAACATGACTACGGTCATTATCCTTATCGAACTTTCGAGTCAACCGACCTGACGCCTCCAGCCGTCGCACATAAAGTCGACTCACCAGCATGTCACGATGGATTGTTGACATTCCTTACGCCCCGAGGCACTGCGGTGAATGAGAGCCGTGGTATGGTCATACTCGACGATCAAGGAGAACTTGTGTGGATGCAAAAGACGGAAGGACAACCCTACAACCTTGATGTACAAACATACCAGGGCACTCCACACTTGACATACTGGTTCGGTGACGATACTGTTGGAGGTCATGGAGAAGGCGACTACTACATGCTCAACTCGTCTTATGACCTGGTTGCAAAGATATCCGCCTTGGGCGATCTACATGCCGATCTACACTCCCTGAGTATTACACCGGACGACACTGCCATCATCAGCATCTACCAGCCATATGAGAAAGAGAAGGGAGGGCGACTGCAATACATCTGGGACTGCCTGTTCCAGGAGATCGATATAGCAACCAACAGCCTCATCTTCCAATGGCGTGCGTCGGATTATCACGATACCTCGGAATCATATCATAACCCACGATACGAACAAGAAGGGGCAACCAATGTCACACATTGGGACTGGTACCATCTCAATTCGGTTGAAAAGGACGATCTGGGCAACTACCTCGTCTCGGCTCGGTATACTCATTCTATAAGTTATATCGATGGTCAGACTGGCGACCTGATCTGGACGCTGGGAGGCAAGCGCAACATGTTCACGTCTGCCGACAATGCGTTCAACTTCTCGTCTCAGCATTTCGCTCAATTCCATTCGATTGATGAGTTCCCAAGTCTGATTACCTCTTTGGGTGCTAGCCAAGCAGGCATCACCACACGCTTGGTCAGTCTCTTTGACAACGCCAATGATGATACCTGGGATTCGGGGTTGGCTTCGCGGGGTCTACTTCTGGCTGTCTCATATCCTACTCATCCCAGACCTGATGGCAAGATCAACAAGAACGACTATAGTGCTCGCATCGTTCGCGAGTATGTTCATCCAAACGAGTTGATCGCCGACAGCCAAGGAAGCTTGCAGATTGTCCCTTCAACAGATGTCAACCAAGATCCTAGCATTCTTATTGGATGGGGCGCGCGATCAGTATGGTCCTCGTATTCATCTTCAGGCAAGCTCATATGCGACGATCACTTTGGCACAGAAGCTGCTATCCTTAACGGATCAGTTCAATCTTACCATGTGATGAAATATCCATGGATCGGACTGCCGAGTGAACCTATTTCGGCGGTCTACAACTCTGATCGCGACAGCCTTTTCGTCTCCTGGAACGGAGCCACCGAGACTGTCTCGTATGCGCTGCAGCACACTGATCATAGTGGCAACGACTATGCTGACTGGGTCTATATCAGTATCACTCAGAAGGACGGGTTTGAAACAGAGGTTGTCATCGGCGAATGCGTGACGCGCTTCGTGCGTGTTGTTGCACTAGACATGGCAGATAATGTGCTCGGTCTCTCGGAAGCAGTTGAACTACCATTTACATCGGTAAGTGTCTTTTTCTGACAACTTTGCATCCTTGCATTAGCTTACACACCCAGGGGTTCCATTGTGACGAGATCAATAACATGTACATCACTTCAGATGGCAACACTCTTTATGCAGGAGGCATGACGATGTGGCCCTTGGCCTTGGTCATGGCAGCCATGTCTTTGACCATGTTCTCGATTCTGGTGTTCGAGAGTTGGCGCGGCTACAAATCATGGCAGAAGAGAAGGGAGCATGCATATTACCGACTGGAGGTTGACCCATACCTCTGATGTGTGAGGCTCGATGTTAGTGTTCTATTATTTGTCTAGTCGCGATATACCCATTTGATTTGAATAGATAACGTACATGAGGAACTTCATAAAAATGTGCGCGGAGTCTGTTTCTGCTAGATGGAAGTTCTTTCCGAGTCTGTTGTGAAGGTAAGTCGCCACTTCCTTATGCAGGCTCGTGGCGCGTAGCGGGTGTCTGCATTTTCTGCCCAACACAGCTCGTTCGTTCCTGCGCGTTCCTTGTCACTTCTCTGCCACTTGTCTGTTCACTGCATCAAGCCCTCCCTCTGATCTACCAACTCTGCTTTCACCTGCTTTTCACCCTCGCGCCGGCGCCTCGCTCTCCTACAAGATGCAGAGGATCGAGTTGAACGTTCCCAAGGCGAAGGACGTTTGGAAGGATATTCTGGAGCAGCTGCGTGAGAACAAAGAGGAAGGAGATGACCGTCTTTGGTGCATCCGCCATTCTCTAATGCGCAGCAAGCCAAGCGCCGTCGTGCTGCCCAGTTCAGGCTGGAAGAAACTCAAGCCCGCCGTCGGCAAAGTCTTCGAGACTGAGAAGCCACCTAAGATTCCTTTCACCTGCCAATGTAAGACCTGCTGCGGCCAGTACTTTCCTGCTACCATCTATGTCACCGACCAAGAAGCTCGCCAACTTGCCTCATCTCTGGTCGTTGATGCCCGCCGGGACTTGAATTTCCTTCGCCAGGTTCTCGCTGACCATGCTGATTTCATCGTTACGCGCTGGAAGAAGAAGTCGCGTGAGAAGCGTTCCGCCTTCTTCTCGGAGAATGTCGACATATTCGACAAGAAGTTCGCCGCAATTCATTTGCTTCACATGCGCAGCAGTCCGGAAAACTGTGACTTCAACGCCGAACTGATGCGGTCGCTGCAAGGCATCGACGACCCAGAGCAAAAAGACTGGCTCTCCAGAGCTTTGCATGACAGCAGGCTCAACAAGATGATCTCCAGTTATCAAGACACCTGGCTTCTGCCTTATCTCGACTCCGATATGCTCTCCGAAGACCCATCGCTCTTGCTCGCTCTGCTGCACCACCGCACTACTCACGAGCCCGAGGACTGGGTTCTCTTCGATGACATGAATGCCGACCTGGCTGAACGTTTCGGTATCATCACACAAACCTTCAACTCTCACTGTGTCGTTGTACAAGGACCTGACTTCGGCAAACTGGTCAGATGGAACGCCGATCAGGCTCATCGTTACGAGATCATTGGCTTCACCAAGGCTTACAACATCCTGCAAGCTCAGCAGAGGATGATGGCCTTCCTACGCAAGTGTATTGCTGGTTTGCTTGACGAGGCAGATGAGCCTCCGGTCCTGCAAGTTCATCCAAAATGGGATCAGCTCGTGCGCACTGGCTTTACTCGTATCGATCCTACCTTTGCATGGTCTACTGAGTCGTCCAGACCTTTCCGCAGTCCGCCAAAGTTTGACCCAGTCGAGGTCCACGAACTTGCCAAGTCGCACCACCGTGTTCTCAAAGATCACCTCGAGTTACTTCAAACCGATCCCACATACGTCCAGCTGCATGCGCGTGCATACAAGAACGTCCTGTTCCTCGAGACATTCAAGCACGGTGATAGATGGCCTCATATCGTCGACCAGGTCTTTGTCAACCCCTTGATCAGAGAGTGTTACTGGCGACAGATGCTGTATGAGTGTGACAAGATGGAGCGCGCCTGGTTGGCATCTGTCGAATCCCCCTCTGAAGAAACTCGAGCATTCTACAATGATGTAAGACAAGTCGACGTGATCGGAAGTGGAAATGTGCTAATCGTGTCTTCCAATACAGACCATCCTTTATGTTCAGGACCTCTGTGTGGAAATGCTTGCCGTCTTCATCAATCTCTCTAGTCTCATCTATCAACGTGGCTTCGAGCGTAACTTCGAGTTTACTGGCAGTGGTCGAGACAATCACCTCAACAGAAGGTTCAGCACCAAGGACTGGTTCCCAGACGATATTCTGTACTGGAGCATCGCGTGCATGGGTCACGACGATCATCGCCCTTTCACTATGGATCCTTCTCTGAACTTCAGAATCATCGACTACATCTGTCGTACAGATCCAAAGGAGGCCTCGCGCATGGATCAAAATCTTGTCGACGAGCTCAGCGATATGGCCGCCCTGAACACGATCAGTACCAACATCCAATGCCATGTGTCTCTAAATCGCAAGTATACTCAAAAGATGCCCGACAAGGAGACCGAACGACGAGGAAACTGGATCAAGAAGTCCAACAGCCCAAAGGGCCCAATCATCGGAGATGCCACTGCGAAATACCTGGACGACTTCTGTACCAAGCACACATGGCCTAAGGGAACGAAGAACGAGCAGTGGCTAAAGCAAGCAACTGCTTCTCGTTTCTCCTTGAATCGATTCTGGCAAGCTTTCAGAACACAGTGGGCAAAAAAGCTGGGCGAGAACGGAGTCTGGTCAAGTAACATTGCTGAAGACCTCGACCTGATGCGTGCTCATGAGAGCGAAGAATACCGTGCAGAAGTTGTGGCCGAAAGAGATAATGTTCGTCACCTTGAGTACCAGCGTCGCATGAGTGCACAAAACCAGTCTGTCACGCCCGTCGAGGCACAGACTGTATGGGGTGACGAGAATGTCGCTTCGCCATCGGTGCAAAACAACAACAAGACGAAGCGGCAGCAGAAGCCAGAGACATCAGAAGTATCGACCCCTACTGCGTCCGTCACTCCTCCCAACTCCAGCACTCCACTCCGCCTTATTCCCGTCAAGCACGACAACATGACAATCTTCCACCACATGTTCCCAACTTGCGGCGAAGAGTCACAGCGCTCTTTCTCGTGGCAACACTTCTTGGGTGCCATGATCGATGCCGGCTTCTCTATCTTGCAGAGTCAGGGCAGTGCCATTACCCTCAAACAGGAGGAGGAGAGTCATGAAGGTGTGAGAACGATCGTTGTGCACCGTCCACATCCGTCACCCACCATCAACCCCGTCATGTTGCGTAGTATTGCCAAGCGCATGACTAAATGGTTTGGTTGGAGGCGTGAACTCTTTGTCGAGAGGGGTAGAGCGAAGGAAGAGAGCGCCCATAATCCAGAGGTGTGATCAAATGACCCCAATCCGCGAGTTGCCGAGATCGGCCATGCTGGATGTTTCCAGTGTCACCCTGGGTTTGTGTCCCAGCAGCGATATCATGCTCACATTGCTCCTACACTTTCTAATGCTTCGTCACACAGACTGTTTTAGCTATTCGCTAGTTTCTGGAACTATTCTGGTCTTGAATACTCATGTATATCACCATTCGACAGATTCCACAATGAAGACCAGATGTTCCTCCACATCCCCGTGTTTCTGACATTCGCGTTAGATGTTTGTACTGAGATGCCGTGACTTTCTCCATTAGTAGACCAATCTGGAAGACAAGCCTCCAGGTGTTGATATACCAACCATAGCTTCATCTTGTAACATTTGCGGATCCAAAAAGTCATGTTCGAGCGTATGCGACGGTCCTGTTCTCGTGATCAGGGAAGATTTCGGAAGCGGACATGTCAAGATGGCCAAAAGTCGTGGCATCCGGCACTGCCGAGGCACAAGAGATCCGCGATATCCAAGCTTCACGCGTTCGCTCACTTTGCATCCTGCCTCGTGTTCAGAGCCCTCACAGACGGACATGCCGTACTTTCACATTATTGAGCAAAACCCGCGCCCACTCGAATGGAAGTCTGCTAATCACGGCTCTTCACGCCACTCAACGTCGTGTCTGGCAGCTTGCGAGACACAAAACGAAGAGATTCTGCGTTGAACCGTGGTCGTAACGTTGTCTCATGACGTTCTTGCCGACAACGGTGAGAGCTTCTTCCACACATGTCTCAAATCGTTAGAGAGGCTCGATTCTCTGTAGGATCGCGAGCCAAGGATTTTTTTACAGTTGCTTGCTCGGATGGACGGAAGATGCTGTATGCAGGACCAGATGAGTGAATATCGCCGATGACACAGAGTAATACACCACGCAGAACCAAGGCAAAAAGCAAAAGCGTGCCTTGCCATATGCGTGGTGGGCACGTTTTGACAGATGTAGCTCCTAATGGCAAGCGCGGTAATAACGTGGCAGACTTCAGCAGCAACCAAAGTTCGCTAGCCAGGTGAGACAAAAAGGCAGACATTCGCTGAGGACGATGATCTTCAGGAACTTGCACGATCGATTGACAGGACGCAGCATGTTGAACCCGTAAGGATTGATTCACTCATCAACACGCGTTGCATGCTTTGTGAAATCCACATTGATACGATGTATGCATCAACCTGGCAGAATTCCTGGCGACCCATCTCGTAAGCTAAATGCAAGATCCACCATCACGAACAGACTCGACGTCATGGTCAAGTGGCTTTCCTGCAAGTGCGGGCAGCACTCCAGAGAGGAGCGGCCAAGCAACAACGTGCAGAGAGGAGCGGAGGAATTTGCAAACATCCTTGATTGGATACCAAATGCTACACGTTCCTGCAACTGTACATCCCATCTCTCCACTGCCTCCTCGGCCCGTCGCTCGAACATCCTCCGCATTTACCAGATTTTCACCAGGTTGGAGACTGGCGGTGCAACCCCGCGATTGATTGCCGCCTACAGCCGGTCGTATTTCCAGATGCTCAAGACTGACCAGACAGCGCCATTGACGAGCTTAAGACATGCTTAAATCAATTTATCCCTCATGTATGCTAGTCTTCCATCAAAGGCCTGCATACAACGATCTAAAGATAGCGATTCTGACAATTACAGTTTGGAATGGTCCCTTGGCTCGAGAGCCTAGCCGAGCAACCCTAATCGTAACGGCTTAGGGTCGACAAAAAAAACACCTGGGGAAACCGCCATCATGTGTAAGTGGAAAAGCCAAAGGCTTCCATTGTCGACAAGAATAGCTTCATGCTGCCAAAAAATCCTCTCACTTGATGTCATTGATTGATTTGATATGGTAAGAAGCTTTTCTCATCCCACCTTCACGAATACGGGAGTGCCACACTCCACCTTCTCCGCTCTCATGCACTGGTTCGATGGAGTCGCGAGCCGTGAGCGATTGGGTCTTGTCGATACGAACGGTCGGTTGATGGTCCGAATTATCCAGCGGCATGTTTGCTCGAACAAGCTCAAGTCTTCCTTCAGACGAGAGGTCAGTGGTATATAAGAAGTCATCCTCGTCCTGCTATCATATCTTTTTTGTTCATCAGCATCTTGCATCTTCATCTTCTACAGCCTATCACTTCATCTCTCTCGCTCAAGATGAACTCCATCAAGGCCGTTTCAGTCCTCTCGTTCTTTGCCAGCGCTGCTGCCGCTTGGCCCATGAACACCACCTCTTCGGATAGCCACACTTGGTCATCTTCATCCAAGAGCTCATGGGCATCTACTCCTTCTTCCAGCTCGTGGTCGGCCAGCTCCTCTTCTAAGAGCTCGTGGTCAGCTAGCTCTTCTCCCAGCAGCACCTGGTCAGCTACCACCACTTATGCTTGCAACCCCGCTCACTCCTACCCTGGTGGAGCCTCTTGCATCTCTACTGCTGGCTCTTTGACCCTGGTCACTCCTTCCTCCAGCAGCTCATGGGCACCTACTACCTATGCTTGCAACCCTGCTCACTCTTACCCTGGTGGAGCCTCTTGCATCTCGACCGCTGGATCTCTGACTCTGGTCACTCCTCCTGCAAGCACCACATACACCACCGTCTACACCACTGACTTCGTTACCTACTGCCCTTCGCCCACGGTCGTCACTATCAACAGCAAGACCATTACTGTCACCGCTGCTACAACTTTGACCGTCGCTTGCCCCACCTGCGTCAAGACTTCCGTCGTTACTAAGCCCGTCTCCGCCACTACCAGCAGCGCTCCTGCTCCCAGCGCTACCGGAAACTGCGTCGACAAGTACAACACTTGCAGAACCACTCGTGTCAACGGCCTTTCCGCCAACCAGGCCCAATGTGCTGCCGACAATGCAGCTTGCCAAGGCGCTTGCTACGCTGCCTTGGGCGTTTGCCAGACCACTCGCGGTGCTGATGGCCTCTCCGCCAACCAGGCTCAGTGTGTTGCCAACTACGCTGCTTGCCTCGGCGAGAACCCCATCGCCTCTACTGGTGGTATTATCTCGAGCTTCATTCCTTACACCGCCACTGCAAGCTCAACTGGCTACACCACCACCACAACCGTCTACACCACTGACTACGTTACCTACTGCCCTAAGCCCACCGTTGTCACTGTTGACAGCAAGACCATCACTGTGACCGCACCCACCACTTTGACCGTCCCTCAGACCAAGACTGCCACTGTCACCAAGCCCGTCCTTGTTGCTCCTTCTGCTTCTGCTCCTGCCAGCTCCGCACCTGCCTCATCCGCACCTGCCAGCTCCAAGCCTGCTTCATCGGCACCCGTCGCTGCCCCTCCTGCCTCTTCAGTACCCGCTGCTTCCAACACAGTCTGTGCTCCTGCTCAGACTGTTACCGTCACTCAGTTCGTCACTGTTTCCAAGCAGCAGGAGACTTCCCCTGCTCCTTCCAGCGCACCTGCCACCACCCAGAAGCCTTCCAGCGCTCCTGCCGCCTCCGCATGCGCCACTGCTCTCTTCGATGGATGCAACCCTGCCAGAAGCAGCTGCCCTAACGGCCCCGGAACTTTCACTACCGTTACTCCCTCGACATACCCCACCAGCTACGTTGTCAACGGCCAGACTGTCTCTTTCACTGCCGCTCCCACCTCGTGCCTGCCTTCCTCCTCCGCTGCCATGAGCTCCAAGCCTGCTTCTTCTGCCC
>Ga0268251_10000396_pt1 | contig 14075 bp, 12 predicted proteins | sample AgamicAsMae_FD_200527 | JGI IMG/M metagenome (GOLD analysis project Ga0268251, IMG submission 200527) | Agave microbial communities from Guanajuato, Mexico - As.Ma.e (v2) (version 2) | ecosystem: Host-associated > Plants > Phyllosphere > Phylloplane/Leaf | place: Guanajuato, Mexico | collected...
CCTCTAGGAAGCTCAGGAGGTGGTGCCCAGACTGCTGCTCTGACACAGGAGAACAACGCACTTAAGGAGACTGTTCAGGGTCTGGAGCGCGAGCGCGACTTCTACTTCAGCAAGCTGCGGGATATCGAATTGCTCGTCCAGGGAGCTATGGAGGCCGAGCCCGAGCTCGAAAAGGACGAGGGCGGTCTTCTCAAGCAAATACAGACTATTCTCTACTCGACCGAGGTAGGTTCTCTTTCTGACGCCGACTCTGAGTAGTGATGGATGGCAACTGACTGATATTCTTCTGCAGGAGGGCTTTGAGATCCCTGCCGAGGCTGACGATGAGGAGGGCGAGTTGGTCGAGGAGGAGACTTTTTAAGTCAACATCTCTCGAATGTTTTGAGCATCACACATAACCCGACGATTGCATGATCATCTTCGTTCCAGATTTTCTACGCTCTCAGTCACGCACGCAATAACGCCCAATCACATTTCTCGTCACCTTATCCCATCTTTGGGTTCGCAACGACGGGATACAGCAGGTCTGTGGATATAGACAAAAGGCTCTATGGTTCGCTGGAGGAAACACGCTTGACGAAAAGTTATACTTTGCCGACTGTTCGTCACTCTTCTCCCTATACAGATGGATTCCTTGTCGTCAGATTCTAGCATAACAAGAGGAGGGCTCGCATGTAGTAGATCGACCGAGAAGAATACATCGATTTCATTTTCTCCTTCTATATTCTGTGTCATGTCTTCTCGAGAGGAAAAAGTGCTATTTTGCGTGTTACATACGATTGCCGAGTTACTGGCGTCCATCTCTGCTTCTCACATCTACTCACTTCAACCCACACAGACACCGACAGTCAGGAACGGGACACATGGCATGTCTGGCGAACCAAGTCCTAGCGTGATGAGCATGGAATCCATGGGTACAGCTGGCACAGAAAGTGATGAATTTGCTCAGCACATCCGTTTCCTTTTCTCCGCTCTGCACTTCCTTTGCACGCATGGGCTCAGGGGTACCCAGCCATTGCATACACAGACAACAGCGAGGCAGATGGCGACCGCAGCGCGGACACACTGTACCCGCACTCGCCGCCGGTCCTGCAATACGCGATGGTTGAGCTGCCCCCTTGGCTGGTGTGCTGCTTCCGTGTGCGTGAGTGGTGTGCTCCTCTTTGGCCAGCGAGTGCTGACAGTGTGCACAGCGCAGTGCCAGTTGTCTTGGTGGCGGCTCGATGAGTTTTTTGCCTTTGCGAGTGATGGCTCGGCGGGTGTGCTGCATGCTGAATTTCGTACGTTCGATAAAGGCTCGCCAGGACTGCATTTGTAGGAAATACGTCTCTTTCCACATTTCCCAGCGAGGGTCATCGACGTACAGAGGATTTGTAAAGGACGTAGCCAGGACGGCAGTCTGCAGATCGGACGTGCGGCGTACGTAACTCTGGAAGAGTTCCATCGATTTTTCTGCCAGTCCTGTGAGCAGTACGCCTTCTACGTTTCCGGCGCTGATCAAAGAGGTGCTGGTTTGGGATATGAATGTTGAGATTTGACTGTCGCCAAGGTGTTTGATGGCGATGCCCAGACGGTCTGACAGTCTGATGTCTGCGTCGAGTTTGTTGACTACGTTTAGCCAGTCGTTGCTGGCTAGGTAAATGAGGAGACAGCGGAGGTATGGGTCTGTTGCGTCTTCTTCCATCCAACCGCACATCTCACGCTGCTCTTCATTCAACGAGTCTGATGCTATCAGGGCTCCTAATCCAATGTTCTCGATGGTCCGCTCGCGAATGAGATCACGTAGAATTTCCAGAGCGATCGATCTACGCCCTCTGAACATCGCAGTCGCCACGGCTTCGTAGTAGCGCTGCTTTTTGACGAGATAGTCGCATCGTTCTTTGGTGTGCTCGTGCGAAAACTGCCATCCGCACAAAGCTAGACACAGCTGTCGTTGGTCTGGTTTCTCGGTTCGTGCTCCTACAAATTCGGGTAGACCGTGACGCTCAAGTATATCGCGCACTACGTCTTCAAATCGCTCCGGCAACTCATTGTGAGCAGTCGTTACTCTGTTAGGGCCATTGCCTAATTTCCCTTCCCATATATTGCTTACACCGAGATAGCTCATGTCGAGGGTATCCGATGCCATGCCGCCGTCATGAGCCAAGTCTTCAAATCTCTTGATGGTGCCCCATAGCTTGATCAACGCCGAGTCTTCAGCAACGATCTCAGTGTTTCTTCTTGGATCGAAGAGGTAGCCTTCTTGACAGCGTCTTCGTGATACGTTAGAAAGAGCCAACAAATCGACGACTCTCTCATTGCGTAACATCGGAGGTGCCTTGCTCATATTGCCATCCAACCATTCTTCCGTCCTAGCGGCAACGGCTTTGGTTGATCCGTTCAGTGAATTCAGGTTGCGATGATCTAGTTGGGCTGGTCCAGTAGCTGGGCTTGGGGCTTTGGATGCATATCTCTCATCTTGCCTGGGGCTCGCGCTTTCAGAAGCTTTTCGCAGTGCTCTGACCTCTAGAGCTACGGAAGCATGGTGGTCCTTCGGTTCGTATACTGATAAAGCTTTGTTGCAGATAGATAGGTCACCTCGTCCATTGATATCCACATGACTCGGATTCGGTGGGTAGATGAGATCGACATCACGATTTGGATGCAACGCCAGAATTGCTTGACGGCCCTGGTCATCCATGGAGATCCAGTCAAAAGCAACGACTCTGTTTGATGTTCTATCCTTGCGGGTGCCAGCCTCTGGTTCTCGTAGACTGTGTGTACGTGAGACATAGTGGGGATGTGTCCAGGGATTGCCTCCGTAGTAGTTTACCGACGCTGGTCGCAACTTCGAATGCACTTTGTGCTGCGCAGTGTCGTATAGCTTGACTTCTCCGGTACTGGATAGAACACAGAAGCGTCCTCTTTTCTGGCCAGAGTATCTGATGCTCCAGACGCTAGTAGTTTGGCTGTTATCAGTCGCTGGACGAAGATCGAGGACTGCGCCATTATTAGTAGTATCGGCAGCTGTTGCGTTGTTTGAGCGAGATAGATATCGTTTGTCCCAAACAGTCACGGATGGGTCGCCTGTAGAGCCGCCCGAAGCAAAATAATTTTCGTCCAAAGGATCGATCGCGATGTTGTTGACCAACTTGGTGATACCGCAGTTACCCAACCCTGCAGTGGTTGTTGATGAATCTGCCGAAGAGATTAGCAATCATATAGGAAACAGACATGTGCTCGTCCGACTGATTCCAACGCTTACCTCTCAAATCATACAGACGGATGGTCTGACGCGAAACAGCAGCCAGCATCTGTTGTGGATGATTGGGAAAGAAGCGGAGACTGGTGACAGCTTCGGAAACACATAATCTTGAATATGCTTCGTTGGATTCAATGTCGTAGACAGTCAAACAATTATCATGTCTGACTCGATCCAGCCCAACGGCAAGGAGATTCTGAGTGTTGAAAGCAATGGTGTTGCATCTTCGTTGGGTCTTGATGTTGAAGAGGGCGACAGGGTCGGACGAAGCAGAATGATCAAATCTATGCAGCTCAGCATTGCCAGATGATAGACCTAAAGCTACGAGCGAATCATCCGTCCGCGACCAGTCAAAAGCGGTGAAGTTGTTGACTTTCTCACGACGAGCTATGGGCTTGTACTGGAAGTCATGTTTATTCAAGGATTGCGATTGATAGAGGGTGAGGGCATTGCCGGCGACATCGGCGAGCAGAAAGCGAGATTCATCAGGGGTCGAGAGGGGAGACCAGCGTATGGCGGCTTCCATTGGGCTAGAAGAAGTCGCCTTCTGCGCATCTACATACAAGCGGCCGGGACAATTGGTTGCAGCTGGCGAAACGTTTTGTTGTCAAGTCGAGTACTTGGACCAGGTGGGCAGAGCATTTGGGGAAGGCGCATGTGAAGGCCAAGACGGCGAAATCTGGGGAAGGAGCTGGATGCTTCGACCCGCAACGCGTCTCCCTTTAGGAGCAGCAGCACCACGACCAAGTTTCTTGAAACTTCAAATGCGCCGCCGCAACCATGAGCACCGAGATGCTCCACCTTGACATGGCCATGGATCTGGACTCTGGCCGTCAGATCGACCCCGACGTCCAGGCCACACTCAGCGACTTCCTCACCTACAGCGAGCACCTGCCGTCGACCATCGCGCGCAGCCTGTTCCTCATCCATAGCCTGAATCGCAAGGCCAACGACCTGACCCTCGACATTCACAATCTTCTTTCCACCTACAGCAACCTTCCCAAGACCACAGCGAACGCGCCCGACGCCCCTGATCCTGTCCAGTTGCGCAAAGACATCAGTCTCGCCTACGACTCCTTGGAGAAATGCAAGCGCATGTCGGCTGCTGAAGCCATCCGCCTCGAGGAAACCGTCGTCAAGGATGCGACAAAGCTGCAGCTTGTTCAGAAGAAACTGAAGGCTCTGCCTCTCCCACCCGAACGCGATGCCACTCCTGATCCTGGTCTTAGTTCACCTCAACTGAGAAGGAATGCCCAAGCACAACAGCAAGCCGACAAGCGCACTGCCCAGCATCGCACCGGTACCGCTCCACGCGTCAGAGCTCAGAAAATAATGGTGCCTGGTGAGGTTCTACCTCCTCCAAATCCAGACTCTCCTCCGCCATCCGACTTCTCGCCCTCTCCTTCTCCCCCACTTCGCTCTCCAAACCACGACAGATCCCACAACCAAATGAAGGCTGGAAGGCTTCCGAAGACTCCAAAGGTACCCAAGCCTTCTACAGAGCCCAAGGAAGCGTCACAGAAACCTCCTCGCGTGCGCCTGCCGGGTTCTTCTGGCACAAATGCACACTCGGCCGTCGCTGGCATCAGTACTTCAAATGCACTGATGGCCCTGACCGCTCCGCCACCAGATGCTCTTCCTGGTAGCAAGTGGCTGCCGTGGAAGAGACTGACCGAGTACGAAATGGCCACACTGCGCAAGAGAATGAAGAAGAATGCTATCTGGATCCCCTCGCCTGCCATGAGAAACCGTGAGCTGAAGAACCTCGGCAGAGGCGTGACGGCCATGGAGGAGGCCAAAGGTATGTTCGATGCATGTCACTCGCTCCTTCTCAATTCTGACCATCTGCAGCTGCTGCCGAGGCTTCAGGCCAGGAATTTGTCGACGAATTCGACCCTCACACATGGACAGATCCCACATGCATTCACATCACCGACGCTCAACAGGCCGAGACTGCTAAAATGCTTGGACCGGAACTGCCTGACGACAACCAGGATGCCGCACTTATCAATCGTGGCATGCGCCTCAACGAGGCCAAGAAGCTCAAGCGTGAAAAGCTCAAGGCTGAAGAGGCCGTAAGGCTGCAGGAGGAGGCTGCTGGCTTACAGCCCACGACAGAGCAGAACAAGGAGAAAAAGACTCCGCAAAAGGCACAGCCAAAGTCGAAACCACAGACAGAAGCACAGGCCGGTCAATCGCAACCTCAGCCCTCCAAACCAGCTGAGTCACTTTCAACTCGGCCAGATCCACCCGCCGAACAACAAGAGGCTGGCCAGATACCTATCGTCGAGGAGCCCGCGCCTGCTCCTGAACCGACGGCCAAGTCTGGACCCAAGCAGAAGAAGCAGACCAAGCCAAAGACTACGTCTGCGCCAGAGACCAACCAAACTGAGGAGGTGCCTGCTGTTACGATTCCGGCGCAGCCCGAACCTATCGCCGAGGCTCTCACGCCGCCAGAAGTGACACAAGCTGCCCAGCCCGAGCCAACTACTGAGCCTGTCACGACCAGGAAGCGCAAACGTGATGCTGCTACTCCTGCAGTGGAACAGTCTTCAGCTGAGCCCATCGTGGAATCACCTGACGTCCTATCACTTCCTCGTAACGGCCCACAACCGAAGAAACTCAAGCTGAATGTCACTGCTCCACCGCCAGCGGAAACACCTATGATCACTGTTTCTACTCGTGCAATCGCCGCTGCAAAAGATGTCCCTTCTCCCAGCAACGCCAACACCCCTGCAGTCTCTAGCCCCCGCATCTCTGTGAGACAGAAGTCACAGCGTAGCCAGCGCAATTCTGCGCAGCCGGAGACTCAAAACGGATCGAGTGAAGCAGCTGCTCAAACTCCAGCTGCCAACACAAGAGGAACAAGACCTACCACGATTACCCTCAAGCATTCCGCTACCAAGGCCGCCTCGGCAGAGCCAGCCAACACACGTCAAAGTCTACGTCGTAGTTCGATTGCTTCGCTGCCTGGCTCTGCAAATAACAAACTCCGCTCTCCTGCGCCTGGCATTGTTGCTACTACTGCAGACACCAACACTGGAAGGCGGCCTCAACGCAAAAAGCCACCTGTGGGAATTCTTCAAGCAGAGGAGTACGGTACAAAGGTCATAGTAGGCAAACCTAAGGCTGCGCCAAAGAAGAAGAAGAAGACCGAGGTAAAGGGCGAAGCTGCTACACCTGTCATCGAAGATGAGATGATCGATCCCGACGAACCACGCTACTGTATCTGTGGAGATGTCAGTCATGGCACCATGATTGCTTGTGATAATGAGGCTGTAAGTCCTAGCCTCAACCGCTTCTCATCTTCTTTGCTGACTTTGACTGTTCTAGTGCGAGATCGAGTGGTTCCATCTCGAATGTGTTGGTCTGACAGAGCTCCCTGGAAGACGAGCCAAGTGGTATTGCCCAATCTGTCGCGAGAAGCTGAAGAAAGGACTGGACAAGAATGGCATTGTCGGTTGATTTCGAAATATGATTGGAGGAGGAGACTCTGGGTCCATTTGCCTACGACTCAAGGGGGTGTGCTTTACGCGATTACGACTTCTCGATACCCAGTAGCAGCTCTTGCTTTTTCTAATACTAATTATTCAGAACGCCCGGATACAATCTCTCGTCCTGTTTTGCGTCGTATCAGATACCTCGGGTCATGGCAATGATTACATGTTAGTTCTCGACCCAGTCAGAAGAGAGTCACCCGAGAGATCGGCAAGATCTTTGGACGAGCTGAGGCAGTGAGGTCTCATGTGGTCGTATGCTGAGCGCCTTACTCATGCATGAGAGCGGAAACTCGAGGCTTGCGGTATGGTGGTTGAATCTTGCCGACTCGTTGCCCTCAAATCCGTTCATGCGCTGGCACGTCCATCGTTCCTTCGTTCTTCGTCCTCCTTGGCGTTCACACATTCTGCATGTGACGCTGCGGTGTTCGACGATTCGTCTGCCATCCCATCTAGCACGATGTATGTTATACATCTCGCTTGGCGTGGTTTTCAGTCGTCGTGTTGATGCTGCATTATCGTGAGGGGTAAGACAACGAGCAAGTGCTGCAGATGGGTAATATCAGAGGAACAGCCATTCACGTGTCTGAACCTGCGAGGTAATGGTATATAAATGGAGCCTAGTCGTCTCTCTGATCACAGTCATTCTTCATACACAAACAAGACTATTATCATCATCAACACTTCCACTTCTTCTACGATCTTCAACATGCCCTCCTGCTCTTGTGCCAACTGCTGTAGCTCCTCCGGCTGCAGCAACTGTGGTTGCTCCTCTTGCGGCGTGAGTTTGATACCAAACAGCGACGATACTGACTGTATCACTGACGGGTAACAGCACTAAGTGTGCCTCTTCGTGTCGAATCTAGTTTGATGTCGTTGGTGGAATCTGGATCGTTGGTAAGCTCTCCTGATATTTATCAGCCAGCAATTCCGAACGCTGACACCTTTCAGTGGACACTCATTCAACCTTTGTCTTATCGATCAGTATATACATTAAGCAATAAACCATAAGAGTTGTCAGAGACATTTGTGCCTCGTTACTGGGTTCTGTACCGTGTTCAACTCCAGTGATCACGTCTGAGATACCGAGTATTCATGGGCAGGGTGGCCCGGTCAGGAAGATGTCTTGGCGGCGGCGATATCATCCATCACTACCATCTCACTGATAGGTGCGAAACGACTTGCGAACGTGACATATCACGGTCCAACCCAGTTCGACGTCCAGGACCACCTCATCAGCATTGTGTGCCTGCGACTGGACAGTAATGTCCTTTCTGTTCTAGTTTGTCCGGCTGGAAAGAGACACGGCTGCATCGCACAAGAAAGTTTGATCCAACCAGTTTCACTTGATAATGTCGAGGGAGATTTGACGTAGGCGGTAACAGGTTCCAACTTCCAAGGTATGATAAGGTGTTGTCTCTATCAGTACTTGGTTACACTTGCCAGCGTCACGGGACGTCGTCGCAAGCCAAAACGATACACATAGTTGCAAAACGGCCTGCCAATTGTGCCTTGTGATCAGGTCTTGGGATGCCCAGAAACAGGTTCGCTAGTCTCTGGCAATCGATGATGGCGGACGCGCATTAAATTCCTCCTTTCACTGACTGTGTTACTGTTGTCTCGACGCACGGCCAGCTCAGGCCAGACACATCGGCACTGCCGACATCTCAGCGTTCATGCAGTTTGAGTTCAGCTCTTGCAAGGGGCACAGGTGATAACCTTTCGGCAGAGTGCAGCAGCAGGAAGTTGTCGCGGAGCGCGAGCAGCTGCGGGGTCCAGGCAAGCAGGTTGGCAAAGGATCAAGAGGCCAGAGCTCGTTGAGTTGAGGCGCACTGGGGCTTCTCTCGGGACTCGGGCGAAATCGTAGGAGGACACTTCCGGCCATCGAAGACGATATCACTCTAACCCCTCGGACTATTGCTACTGTTGAGCAGCGACATCGGGCATCGGGGTTGAACTAGTTGAAGGATTCATGCGCTCTGTCTCGAACTGCTATGAGTTCCCTCAAAGAAAACGTGTGTTCTCTGAGCGGTAGTTGGTGACTGAGAGACAAACTGTGGCTCAAACGTTGATGACGAGTTGCAGCCTCTCAGAAGAGTCACAGCGCGCATGCAACAAATAGGCAAAGTTAGAGTTCGATGGGCCCGAGTGCGGTTAGCGGTACCCCATGTGGCTTTTCTCGATGTGATAACCAATCAACAGACCACGGTCATATCATGAGGCAGGCGTAGCTGCTGACGACCCTAACTCCTTCTACGTGACAACCAAAGTTCTGCCTTTCGCTAATACTCTGCTGCTATCGCACTGAACGATTTCCATCTTCTCTCTCCTGCTCTCTGCAACAATACCAACCGAATAACCCTGCTGTTTCATCCATCGAGTCCGTAATCGCGTACCCCGCTGTGTATCTCGCGTACCCTAGATTACGTGAATCAAGTCGCGCACACAACCACTCAGCAATTTACCCACCCTGACCCCATAAGACTACCCAGGTCTCCGAACTACCGTCGGTGTAAGTCATACCAGGCAGCAGACACTCAGAAACCTCTGTTTCTCTCTTCGACTCATCCTCGCCTTGATCTATACGTCATCAACGTATTAGTCTCTCTGACTCGTGTCTCGTGGCGCAGAGAAGCATCCAGCATCACCTCGCAAATATGGCTCACCCAGCAACCTCTGCCATCACCATGGCTTTTGCTTCTCCATCCTACTCCGGCGGCATGGCCAAACATTCGACTGTCAGCGCTCTCTCCGCCGCTGTTGCCAAACACGGTATCGGAATGCCACTCACACCCCCTAACTCCGTATCTCCGGGCTTGCCTGCCCATGCAGCCGCTGGTCTGCGTTCGCCGCCTCCGATCCATATCGATGGTGAGAGTGACTCCCGTCAGCCTCTTCCTCTTAGCAAGGGTGCCCTCTCGGGACTGGACGCCTCGCAGTCCATCACCGCATCCATGCTCGCAAAGCATCACCTGCCAGGCATCATGCTTGGACACGGTCCTATCGCAATCAGACACGTCATGGCTTGCTTGACACAGTCCGTTCCTGGCTTCTCGCGTATCCCACCAGCCAAGGCTCGCAGGTTGGTCGTTGCAGCCTTGGAGAACCGAGCAGGCGGCGGTGCCGATGGCAGCGTTGTGTTTGAAAAGGTGGGATGGGGAAGATGGGACGCACACACCAAGGGCGAACGCCCGGACCTGGGTTCAAGCTATCGGGACGGAAAGTTGTCCCCACCACCCAGCGAGCCTGAGAGTTGTGCTGCTTCGTACACCGAATCCGGCTTCCCCGGCTCGTACAAGCCCCACGCCAGCCAGCAGCTCAACAGCTGGGCAGAGTCTTCGATGGCATCCCACTATGATGACCATCTGGACAACATGAGCATGGAAGAGAACGAGGCGGACAAGATGTCGCTCGACGGCTCCTCTTCTGCCATGTCAGAGGACGATTCCGGAATGTCGGACAGCGAAGGTGACGAAACCGAGGAGGAGGACTGGGCTGCCATGGGAGCGGACGCTTTGCGCAAGGCTTCTATGTCGACAACAGCCTCTCCAGGAGCCAGAAGAAATTACAACCTCATCAGTGTTCCTGGCTCCCTGCACGAGGCACGCACACCATCTGTGTATGGAAGCGTTGGCGGTGCTAGGTCGTCCTTCGTCGCAAAGTCGACACCTCAGTTCGTCAGAAGGCCATCAGCGATGAGTTACACCCAGCATAGAAGCAGCATTAGCCAGAGGCCACCTGGCCAGGGCACTACACCAATGGAAATCGACCAGACCATCCAGGAAAGAGAGGCAATCGAAGCCCTCTTGCGTATGGGCTCGGCATAGATGTCCTTGGCTTGATCTGCTGAATTTGTTTTCGTTTCGAGGGTCGATTTGGCCTTATCATTTGGCTCGTAAGACCCCTGCGTGGGCATGAGAATTCTTTGTCGTCCTTTGGATGATTGATAAACGACACTGGGCACCAGTCTCGGCTAACACAATGTCAAGTGCTGACTGTTGGCGAGGTCCTGGATTGACATGGGTGGCGTTTGTGTTTGATGCGGCATTTCCATTCTTGTCTTTGTTATTACCAAGGCGAGCATTTTCTTTTTCTGTTTGAGACGATGGCATTGATGATGAACGAAGGAAAGAGGGAATATGCAAATAATGAGAGGGGGGTTATCATGAAGAGAAGAAAGAAAGAAAGAGGACGACGACATGTCGAGGATGAGGAGAAGACCTTGAGCTCGTGCCTACTGTCGATATTACAGGCACTGGAGCTCGGCCACTCACCTTAAGACGCTGCAAACCTACATAGTATTCTGTACACGCTGGTCAGCCAGATGCCAGGGGTCTCATTAGCTTGATCAACCTCAGCTTATCTGCCGCTGGCGAGCTTCTATCAGAGCTTGGAAAATAGCTATTGATATGGACAACCAATGCATAAAGCACGTGTTTTAACAGAACCTGTCATTGCTGTAGCACATGAATCTGTCGTCAGCGTGGTCTCCTGGAAGTGTACTTACTTGCTCATGCCGCAGTGGGTCTTCACCATCGTCTGGGACATGTGATGGGCAGAACAGCGCGAAACAGCGACAGAGAAGCCTTGCTTGCGACTCGGTTTGCACCGAGCCTCTTATCTCCAGGAACGAGGAGACACATTCTTCAAAAGAGATGAAAGATTGAGAGTTGACGCGAAAGACACAGAAAAAAGGTCATCATCGTGCACGGATCACTCTATACGTACGCATACAATCAGGGCCTGGCCGATCACCTCGCCTACGTTTACAACCAGCCTCGCGATTCACTCTTTGATCTGCTTGTCTTCTTCCTCTTTGCAACAAATTGTACATCCACTTGATCCGCGAACGCCGCGTATCTTCTGTTTCTCATAAACTTGCGATTTGTGCTTTGCTGTGCATAGATAAGAACACAATGTACGTGCTTTGACGACATCCCCATCCTTGAAACTCTAGACACAACGGCGATAGCCATGGGATAGTCTTTGTGTTCTTACTAGAGTTGATACGGGCACTTGAAAGAAACATCTAAGCCTACATATGACAGAACCAGAGAACTTACTTTTGGTATGATAATAGGCCTCTCACCGCTGCCGAAGTGCAGGCTCATCCCGAGTTCCCGTACATTACATGGGATCTCAAGCCTCAGTCGCAGGGCAAATTGTCCGTTGCAAAGACCAGAGGAGGTCCTCTTGATATTGCATGGGAGGTGCATGGAGAGGGTGAGAACAAGATGGTGGTAAGTACTTTCTTCTCGTTCCATTCTGTTAGCATTCTATTGCCTTATCTCCTACGATGTCGCTGTCCCTGAACGAGGAAGATTGCAAAAGTCTGGTATCATGCTCTATCCGACATGTCAGAGGGAAAAAATATGGTTCTGACCTGCCCTTGTGGACCTAGTGGATAATGGGACTTGGTGGACTCAAGACCTCATGGCAAAGACAAACCAAGGACTTTTCGCATACCAAGGCATCGCAATACTCATCTTTGATCGTTGACAATCGTGGTATGGGTGAGAGCAGCAAGCCCATGCAACGCTACTCGACTTCAGAAATGGCCAAGGATCTCCTCGAAGTCATTGATCACATTGGCTGGACGGCAGACAGACAGTTGAATGTCGTTGGTATCTCGATGGGTGGCATGATTGCTCAAGAACTTGTAAGAAACGGATCACTGACAAGTAATTCTGCATGGGATGTTGACATGATCTTGATACGCAGGCATACATGATCCCAAACCGCATCGCGACACTAAACCTCATCTCCACAGCACCGCGTCTGGTCAACACAGTCGGCTTCATCGAGAATCTGCGCAACCGCATCAATCTATTCATTCCTCGCAGCCTGGACGACCAAATCGCAAACGTCAAGCACAACATCTACACTGAAGCCTTCCTCGACGCCCCAGACAACCTCGAGTACAAAGTCCAACCCTTCCCGACCAACGGTGATCGCTTCGCCGCACAGGAAGTCGCAAAGCGTAAGATGCCGCAATACTTTAATCGCACGGGCTTCATGGCACAGGCGATTGCTGCAGGCTGGCACCACAAGACTGATGCTCAGCTCAAGGAGATTGGTGATAAGGTGGGCCGAGAGCGTATTTTGGTGTTGCATGGCACCAAGGACCGCATGATCACTTTCCCTCATGCAAACATGTTGTTGAACGGGCTAGGTGGTGAGGAGAGTGGTGTTCGCAAAGCCTTCTTCGAAGGACAGGGACATGTGGTGCCTATCGAGCTCAGACAGGAGTTCAACAAGATCATTGAGGAAATGGTGGAGAAGGGCAACGCCTTGAACGCCAAGGCATGAGTATAAAGTGGAAAACATGGATGTTGCTCTGATACATGTAAGGGTCGTTGATTTGCTCTGCAATATGGATAGAAAGCGAGGCGTTCGTCGTTGCGGTATACAAAGATAGTTTTTCATAAATGGTATAGTTCTTCTGATGTGCAAATGCAATAGATTCTTTCTGTTCGTAAAGAGAGAGGGGATGTTGTACAGGATGGTGAAAATGACAAGCCCAACCAACGCCGCGCTGCGATTCCAAGGACGATAGTAGTAACAAGATGGTGATGCGAATATGTAGGAGGGCGGACTATGTCGTCTTCTCCAAGAGTTCTTTTGCTTCGTTGACCTTTGTGGCGAGGTAGGGACTGCCGCCGCGATCGGGGTGGTTCAAGAGCATGAGCGAACGGTGCTTCTTGCGGATGATGTCGCGAGTGAGGCCGCGTTCTCTGTCATAGTTCGGTCAGCTTTTGCGTATGCTTCCTGAAGGTATCCAGGTACGGTGAGAGGAACGAACGTGGTTTCGAGGATCAAAGCGGCTTCCTTTCTGGTCATCTTTTGTTCAAAGCCGCCCTTGTAGAAGGCCTTGCCTACGGCGCTGGTGCCACCACGGTAGCGCTTGAGGGCTACCAGGCCGGCGCGACCCTGTCAAGTCAAACGTCAGTCGTGAGTTGTCGCAGATAGGATCCAGATATGGCATACGAAGAAAGCAGTAGCAGCGATTCCAAAACCGAGGGCGAGAGCAGTGGCCATTGTCGAATGTGTGATTGTGTTATGTGCTTGAGAGTTGGCTTGCGGGCGATGAGCATGGAAAAGTTCGGAGGTTTGCGTCGTCGAGCTCCGTCTCCCGGTCGCGCCTGCCTGTTCGCCGCAGATCTTGGCACTCCCCGCATAATTCCATCCAAAGAAGTTTCGCCCAAGAAAGAAAGAAGAATTCGAGGGTCGTTGTTGCTCTTTCCATCTTGCTTGACATTTTGCCCAACACATATTCAAGATGAGGTACGCTCGATTTTCCTGCCAACTCTGATGCTGTGAAACGCATACTGATATAC
>Ga0268251_10000397_pt1 | contig 14059 bp, 8 predicted proteins | sample AgamicAsMae_FD_200527 | JGI IMG/M metagenome (GOLD analysis project Ga0268251, IMG submission 200527) | Agave microbial communities from Guanajuato, Mexico - As.Ma.e (v2) (version 2) | ecosystem: Host-associated > Plants > Phyllosphere > Phylloplane/Leaf | place: Guanajuato, Mexico | collected...
GTTGAGAAACATCCAGATGAGTAAGAAGGTAGCAAAGACACCCACACATGCTGTAGATAGAATCCAGATGGGGTCATCGCGACGACGTAGGTAGTCCAAGTTTGCGATATGTGCTCGTTCGATAAGGAAGAGTTGCGTCGTGAGTCTGCCGGTGAAGAGGAAGCCGATGCAGAAGTAGATTGCTGTCTGACAGAAGCCGCTAGTATGGATACCGACACCAGAGATGGCAATAGCTGTTACGAAGAAAGCGATCGAGACGATGTAGCTGGCGTAGACAAGGAAACGTATCCAGGAGATATGACGAATGCTCTGCCAGCGGACTTCTTTGACCCGGCGCCCTGATACGATGTTAGGGATCGGTGCTATGTAGGAACGTATAGTGCTGACTTACAGAACAGATAGCATGTGAGGAGTAATGGAAGACACGACAATGAACTGTATATCGCTATTCCAGGCAAGGAACTCTGTTGAGGTGCTCGAGGTCCAGGTTGGTCATCTTCAAATATGGCGAACAGACGCCTTGGAAACAGTTCTGTCGTCGTCATGATGAGATGTGCTGCAAAAGGCGACCACCAGGGATTGTATCGAAGGAACAGTAAGGGCAAGGATTCCAGGGTAAAGGAATTGCGTGGTGCATTTCCATTTAAGCAAACGACCCAGAGATCTAGAAAGAGTAGATAACGCACATGGTGCCCGATGAGATTTTTGAGTTCAGGGTAGTTTTACATATATAGGATGATTGCATCTGGCCTGCGCCGTTATAGACGTTGGTGTTGACTCGTGGGACTCCCGTCAGAGACCGGAGTCCACGCCTGACTTTCGACTGGAGTCACGCATCATGACAGAGTCTGCAGGAAGCAGAGTCCAGTGGGTCATTTCCACCGTATTCACAACGAAAATGATGTTTGTGTAGTATAGCGCTTCGGAGCTTGGGATTAGGCATGTTCTCGAAGGGTTCAACGAAAGCCATCTTCCGTTGATCTTCTAGTCGAAGGAGCCGATGGGGCGTACACGTATTTGTTCAAGCAACGGCACCATAGAAGGGTAACAGCCGGGTGTCCCGAGTCTACCAGAGCGTCGAGAGCCCTAACGACCTACAGTCAACCTCGGTTCGTAAGCAGATTGACCTCGAGTCCGATCTCCTACCTATGTACTGATGTGCTACCGTTCTGACTGTCGCCTCGGCTTGCTCAGGTCTATCTTGCCTGGTTTGTCGATTGCACGCGGTGAACAATGATCGGGTCTCAGCCTTACCAATGGACAAGCACCGTCGAAAAGAACTGATCAGGGGAACCAACGATCGAGGACAGCGTCCAGATCTCCTAGGAGATTGAAATGATGCGTCATCACTGTCTCATATGGAATTGCAATCATTGTCGGAGTAAGGTAGGCAAACAAAGGACCTAACATGAACATGTTTGATCAAACGGGAGACCAGAATGACCTTCGGTAGGACTTGCGTCAGGTGGCAAGGTTACGGTCGGCTGTCGCTTCCGCCCGGTGCATCCTCAGCTACCGTCAAATCTTTCCCAGATAGCAACCGCCAATGATACTGGAGAAAAGGCTGCCTGCGAGAAGCCCTTGGTGAACTAGATCAAGCAAATCGCAACGGCGTCGTAGCGGTTTTCAGCTGAGTCGGAAAGCAGAGCGGTTGGATAGACCATGAGGATGTCGCAAGGTTGTCAAACGGTCAATGAACTTGACTCGTGAAGCGCGCCTCATGCACATCATTCCGCTCAGCGGCGTCAATCTTTCCTCGGATCCTCGAATCGTAACACAACCCTCACAGATATGGACGATATATTACAAATTGGAAAGGAAGTGTGAATGTGAATAGCTTTTGCATATATACGGCCTCTCGCAGCGAGGGTCTAATTAGGTGGGTATCCAAGAAAGAAAATGTAAAAAGCCGCGCATTCTATGTACATGGCGATAGGCATTGCCAAAATGAATTACAAACAGACATCTAGAGAGATCGCTAGATTATTGTGCCTTGCCCAAACTCTGCAGATTGACAAGCTCAAAGTAGCGTCCTCTCAGGTGGAGAAGCTCGGTATGTGTGCCAGCCTCAACCACCCTTCCAGCATCAAACACATAGATCATGTCCGCGCGTTGGATGGTAGACAGACGATGTGCGACAGCGATGGTAGTACGACCCTTTGCTGCCTTGTCCAGTGCTGCCTGCACAACTTTTTCAGATTCGCTGTCCAGAGCAGAGGTGGCTTCGTCTAGAAGCAAGATTTTGGGATCACGCAACAATGCTCTGGCGATTGCAATGCGTTGCTTTTGTCCTCCACTAAGCATCGAACCCTTGCTGCCGACGATGGTGTCGAAAGCGTCGGGTAGGGACATAATAAAGTCGTATATATTGGCGTCCTTGCATGCCTGTTCGATGGAATCTTGCGGAACGTTCTCCCTGTCAGCACCCAAGAGGATATTCTCCTTGACAGTACCCTGGTAAAGAGTAGGCTCTTGAGAAACAAGGGCTATCCATGAGCGGTAGTTGTTGACGTTGAGGCTCGAAATTTCCTTTCCGTCCATATAGACACCGCCAGCCAGGGGATCATAGAAACGTTCCAATAGTTGAATAGTCGTCGATTTACCACAGCCACTGGCACCGACAAGAGCCACGTATTGGCCAGGCTTGACAGTCAAGTTCAGGCCTCTGAGGACTGGCTGTTCAGGGCGAGTAGGGTAGCGGAAGTGGACGTCTCTGAACTCAATATGACCCTCTACGCTCGAGAGCTTCTCACCATCCTCGCTCCAACTGTCAATCTCAGGCTTACGATCGAACAGTGCCTTGAGCTCTGCAGCGGCTTGCTTGGCTTTGCCCATGTCAGGAGCGAAGGAGAAGATGGTACCTGCAGATTGGGCGCCGAAGATGACAGCACTGAAACACAGGAAGAACTGGAAAGAGCCAATCTCGCGCTTAGCAATGAGTGTTCTGAGCGAAGGTTAGCAAAATTCAGAAATTGAGCATACTAGCATAGACTTACCCTCCGTACCAGAATCCGAGAGCAGTACAACAGAAGATGAGTGATTGAGAAGCAGCATAAAGACTGGAAGAACGCAAGATGGAGATCAACGACTTGCGCTCTTGATCAGCGAGCTGGTCATGGTAATGGAAATGGACGTCGTCCTCTCTGGTCAAGGAGGCGACAGTGCGGATAGCAGAAGTAGCCTCACAGGCATAACTAGCAGACTTCTCATAGGCCTTCTTAGCTGTGGCCTGGAAACGAGCCAGCATCCAGAAACGGAGGAAACCACAAGCGAGTAGAATTGGGACAGTAGAGATACAGACCAAACTGAGCTTCCAGTTGACAGCTAGAGACACGGTAAACGCGGCGATCAAGGTAACGATGACAGAGAGGAGCGTTCCCAGAGTGACACCAGACATACCGGCCAGATGCGTGGTCTCTGTTGACAAGAAGGAGGTCAAAGCACCAGCGGTATTCTCCTCCTTATCGAAGAACGCGATATCCTGGCGAAGCATAGTCTTGAAGGCTTGCTCGCGAGCCCGGTGAACGAGTCTTTCTGAGCAAACGGCGAAGACATATCCCTGGATAAGGAAAGCAGCGAGTTGCACCAGGGCAAGCATGAAGTACATCCATGACCAGAAGTTTGCCTCGTGGCGAATTGTGGCCTTGTGCTCAGGAGTGTCATTTGGTCCAGATAGAGCAGTGACCGCCTTGGCGAAGAAGACGGCTTGTGTTGGGTTACCACCTCCAGTAATGACCGAGCAGATGATACCGATAGTCATGTAGAGCCACTCTTTTCTATTGAAGCTGGCGACAAGCCTGATGAGGGTCCACAGAGAGTAACGATGCTCGACCTCAGCCTTCTTATTGGCAAGAGCAATACTAGACTGCGATTTGCCGGTTTGAGTGCGAGCAAGCTTCAGGCCATCCTCAGTTTCTTCTCCTCTGGTGGCAACACGAGTGAGATTTTCATCCTTCTCATCGGCCAAAGCAATCTCTTCCTGATCTTTGTGCTCGTTTTCAGCAGCAATTCGTTGAGCTTCGACCAGGTTGAAATAAGCTCCCCTGCTTTCAAGCAAGACATCGTGAGTACCCTGTTCCACAATACGACCACGAGACATGACAACAATATTGTCAGCACCCTTGATAGTAGAGAGTCTGTGAGCGATAACAATAGTTGTTCTGCCAAGAGCGGCTTTATCGAGAGCGGCCTGCACAACGCCCTCGGATTTGGTGTCTAATGCTGATGTGGCTTCATCTAGGAGAAGAATTTTAGGGTCACTGACCATTGCACGAGCGATTGCAATGCGTTGCTTCTGACCGCCAGAAAGCAGAAAACCACGCTCGCCGACGTTAGTTTGATAGCCTTCAGGTAAGCCAGTGATAAACTCATGGGCGTTGGCGAATTTGGCGGCATTTTCGACCAGTTCACGAATTCTTTCCTCAGACTCGGACTCGTGGACAGTGCCGATCAATCCATGACGAATATTGCCAAAGATAGTCGTAGCAAACAGTGTGGGCTCCTGGCTGACGAGCGAAATCTGGCGACGAAGCCAGCGAAGGTTGAGACCAGAGATATCTTGGCCATCAAGGTACACGGTACCTCCAACCGGATCGTAGAAGCGTTCGACGAGACCAACGATGGTAGACTTTCCGGAACCAGATTCACCAACCAAAGCAGTCGTCTTGCCTGCGGGAACAATAAGACTGACATCCTCCATGACAGTGACTTCCGGACGGGATGGGTAGATGTGACGAATGTTACGTAGCTCAATGTGGCCTTCAACGCCCTTCAAGGTCTCGCCCAATTCAGAAGCAGGATCCAAGGGGGACACGCGGTCGATTGTAGCGAAGATTTTGGCGGCAGCGGCAACACTAGTGGTAAAAGCCTGGATGTTGGGAGCGACGTTGCCTAGAGCGAAGGCTCCAATCATGATCGACAAAATGATAGTCAGAACTGTACCAACGTTGATACGTTCGCTGACGAGGTAGCGCGAGCCCATCCAGAAAGCCAGTGAGTAGTTCAAATAGACGTAACACATCAAGAATCCAATCATAGAACCAGTGACAGCCTTCATCTTGAAACCCCATACCTCGGCCACAGCAAGATGCGTATCGTATGCTCTGGTCAGCTTGGCCTCGGTGTTGAAAGCTTTGGCGTTTCTAATAGAGCTGATGACTTCCTCAGCGACAGTACCACCCTCGGCATACGAGGACAAAGATGCCTTGTTGAACTTGACAATGAAACCGCTCATACCGCCCATAGTGAAGACGATAGCAAAAACGGTCGACATAAGAATCAAGGTCAGTTTCCAGTCCTTGATGAACGAGACCACGAAGGCAGTAATGAAAGTAGCAAGGGCGGTCAGTGTCAAACCCACCTTCTCGGAGATACCATCCTGGACAAGGTTGGTATCTGACGTGATGCGGGTAGTGATTTCTCCTGCACCAAGTTGATCGAAGAAGGCGATGTTTTGGCGGAGAATGGCTTTCAAGAAGTTCTGGCGAATCTTTCCCGCAATATGCTCGCCAGTGTAGAGAAATCCGGCCGTGGCGATATACACAAACACAAATTCTCCGATAGCCAGGTAAAGGAAGTACAGACTGAACCTCGACAGCTCAGAGTTGAAGTGTTGCGAAGTAATCTCGCCCAGGAAGAACCTGTTAAATGTGGTTGTGAGTCCTCCAAACACAATTGTCATAAGTGGTAGAAGAGCGCCTCCAATGATGGAAGAAAGTGCACTCAACACTATGAGGAGTTTGTCGGTGCTTGTCGCGTAGCGGAACAACATGAAGTAGGTGACTTTGACAACCGGAATGTCCAGCTGACGCTTCAAGACAGCCCTCTCATGCTCGGGCAGATGAGCAAAAGGATCTTCTTTTCCATCATCGCTATCTGTGTCTTGCTTTCCTTCCTTGCTCTTGTATCCCTTCTCGTTGATCGGTACAGCAGGTGTTGGTGCTGGTGCGAGCGGCAACGGTGCCTGGCCCAGTTGTGTCTTTTCGTAGTTGGTGACTTGGACATCAACAGTGTCGTCGCTGCTCGACACATCTGAACTGTGCTGCCTATCGTTCACAGGATCCATAGTGTCTTTGGTGTAGGGGCTATAGCCGCCCGGGGCTTGTTGACAGTGGGGAAGAGGTGGTTCAAACTGTGTGGGGCGATGTAATTCTGGCCTGTGATGTTGTTGTGTTTGGTGGTATCGAGTAGTAAGGCGTCACAAAGGAGCGTGTCGAAGAAAGGAACAGGTCGAGGACACCAAAGGTCGGTCGAAAGAGAAGAAATTGGTTTCAGAAAAGGAGCAATAGCTCGGGGACCCAGTGCCTAATGTCCAGGTCGCCTCGCCCTTTGATTGTACTGTATATTCCTCCGTCTGGAGTAGTGGTATTGTTACCCTCGGTACCATGTGCCCCCTGAACGCCTTCGAAGGTGCGGAAGACATGCTTAGATAGGGGTGCGAGTACCTGACCCACCTGTCAAAAGAATCCTTCGGGATGTCTACCTTCCGAATGTGCACATCGCCCTGAGATAGACACCGGGTTTGCCTAATTGGTCACGAACAGATAGGCTTCACGTGCATAATCTGCACTGATCGAAGTGTATTACTCGTATTCGATTGCATAAACTCGTATAGCAGGCATAATTGACCTCGGGGTCTCCACCCCGACACCGTTGAGGAGATGACTGCTGTACGAGCTACGTGAGCGAATACGAGTACGAAGTAGGCTGAAACCAAATGACAAGCGCAATACGACGAACGACATACGACGGTATAGACAAGTACAGTCGAGGTCTACCATTTCTCTGACAACCCTTTGAATCGCTCTGCTTGTCGTGAAAATGACTCCTCATACAAAGAGGTGTACGATGAGGACGGCACATCAGGCGTCAGTGTACGTGGCACCTGGCTATACAAAGTAGGCAGGTGAACATCGCTTATGATCCTTCGAAGCAGCATAGATAAGGACATTTGAAAATGCCCGTCTGAAGCTCGTGACGGCCCGTAACGACATGTAAGTCCAAGCGGGTTTGATTGGTGTTCATGTCTGTGCGAGGATAACTGGGACTTACAAAGTTCTAGCAAGACCAGAAGTAGTTTTGCCTAAGACAGACGACCTTACCAACGGTCTTGGTGATGGGACGGACTGTCAGTATCAGGGGGAAAGGAAGAGGAGGACAGCATTATCATATCCGGTCGTAAGCTTGCCGTAAGCACAAGTCGTAGCATCGAGCGTGTCAATCTGGATTGCCGAAACTCCTATCGACGAAAGAGAAAAAGAACTTACCCTGTCTCTGTCAAGAAGAGCGAAAACACAGCCCAATCATGGATCCATTCCTGGAAGTCCTGTCGATAACAGTGAATGCATTGGGCTTGTCAAGAAAAGGCAATGATACATCCGATAAAGGAGCATAACGAATGGTCCTGTCGACGAAAGAGCAGAAAAATTAGCGTGAGCGACCGACCCGAATCCTGAAATGCTGAATGCCCGGGTCTTTGATCAATACGAGCAGCAGAAGATCAGCAATACTGAAGAGAGCTGAACGACCTCAAACAAACCTCTGAACCCATCCCCTAAGGTCCGAAGGCCCGGAGGCAAAATGCTGAAAGGAGAAACGTTCCAGATAGGAATGGTGTTTTTGGGCCTTCAGGTTTCTGTTCCGGTTGTGTTGGAGGTACAACGGGTATATCTGGTCGGCCTCTTGGTGGCGCGACCTGCCCTGGTCTGAGCGACGACCGGGCGAATCCAGGAGTCAGGAATCTCCTCACTGTCCGCCACCCTTACGGCTTTGGAGTCAGAGGAGCCCTTGACCAGAGGTTTGTCGTCGTCGTCATTGTCGTCGTCGTCGTCCGAGTCGTCCGAGTCGGCCAAGATGGCTCGACCCCTTCTCACCCGCTTGCGGGGAGGTTCGTCTTCGTCGCCCTCCTCTTCCTCGTCCTCGGCACTCTCTTCCTCGTTCTTGTCATCCTCGTTGGCAGTGGCTACAGGCTTGGCCTCTGGCTTTGGGTTGATCATTGAGAAGGAACTCAATCTCGGCATCTCAATGGGAACATCACTGATCAGAAGATCTTTGTGCCTTTTTATAGCGTTTAGACCTTCGTTAAAGACATAGGAGATACAGACTTACGAAGAGGGGATGCTAGTTCCTGTATCTCCTGTGCTCTTCCTTGACGGATGAAGCTATTGAAATGCATAGTCCCTTTAGCGAACAGGAAGCATCCACTGAGAGTCGTAATCTTATCTGCTCTCCTTGGACTCGTCTTACCTACACAGAGGACTATGCATCTTTACAGCTGTTCGCATAAAATAGCTTTTCACACCGGCAGGAAGCAGTCGCAATCTATGGGTGTGCACGGTAGGGATAAATGGGATTTTGAACGTTATCGTTTTGGGAATCAGGGGTGAAATTTGACTAACGCCAGAGTCCTATGCAAATACCGTTCTGCCAAACTGCCAGATAGAAGGGTAAATATGAATAAAAGCAAAGCCTAAGGAGGGGGAATCGTGCGATTGAAAGCATCAGAAACAAGAACAAAACACAACAAAAGCAGTTTGGGTAGAGTGAGCATGGATGGCATATTGATCTGTCGCAAGCAGTACAACTTTTGTGGTCAATGAGCAACGATGCCTGCATGCAGTGCTCTACTTTGTTGGTGAGGTGAGCTCACGCAATTTTTCGTTCTCGATATATTGTGAGAACGGGATGGTATTGTCGTCGAAATCGTGTGGCTCGACAGTGGTAGGAGGCGATGACGGAAGCGGGAGATTTTCAGGTCGCATAGCATCTCTTGCATGAGTGTCCAACGCATCCTCCAATCCCTGAGACTCGGAGAATTTGCTCGAAGCAACTCGCACTCCGTCTGATCGTGGGCTATTCGCATCGAAGTAAGAATCCAGATCATCGTCACTCGACAAGACCGTCGGTGTGATCAGATCATGTTGAAGATTGAAAGGATCGGATAGCTGTCCGCTACCCGCAGCAGTCGGTGTTCTATCAGCGGGATTGGCTTGCCATTCCTGCAATGTGGGTATCTGAACATTCAACTTTCCGGTGTCGTCAGGACTGGCAGCATTGTGAAGATGTGCAGAGGTCAGAGCTTGGCTGACATGGTATTGCAGATTAGCATCCGGTCCACTCTCGTCAGTACTATTCTGTGTCGACGCTGAATGCTTTCGGGCGAGTTCGCGACGCATCTTTTCCTCTGCCCAGTCCGCGCCAAAGGTGACGACAGAAGCTTGCTTGCCATGAACCATGAATCTGGCTGCCTTTCTTTCCAATCCTGGAGTAGACTCAACAAGGTCATCACCACGGCTTCCGTCCGAGCGAATAGTACTGGCGCTTTCCTTGCCTCTTCGGTGACGTTGGGAGGCGGATGTGTCCGAACGGCCATCTCTGAGCGTACGATGTAGGCTTCTTCTTCCGCTCTTGATCTTGGATGCGCTTTCTGGGGTTGCATTTGAGGATTCGGGAAGTCCAGCCGAAGTATGCGTGACAGGGGTCGCCGATGGTACCAGAGCGTCCCGCGCAAGAAGGGCTGCTTCATGATCACGACTGTCGTAGCTTCGCGTGGGTGTCAAGCGGCCATTGCGAGAAGCGGCGTCGGAGGCGGCGGACGAAAGGTGCCTATCTCCATCGTGTACGCTAGAAGCGACCGACAGACCAGCGACACTGTGCTTGCGGATGACGGACTGTACAGTACTGGTAGTCGAAGGTCGGCGAACCTGATGCGGGCTGTTGAGGTCCAGTGGACTCGCAGGCATCTGCCAAGCGTCCCCAAACCTGAGGGCATGTTCAGGTGGTGTTTTGAAGACATCTCTGTTGAAGACGCCCTCAACCTTGCCATCCCCATTATCTAGTCGAGGCGAATGAGCTGGCGATTGGAGGCTTGTTTGTTGGCTCACAACAGAGTTCATGGTTGGGACTGTCTTTTGCAAGCCACTAGTCTTGCGAATGTTCGGCATCGGCGCTGGTAACTTGCTGTCGAATATGTCGCCATCTTCTTGCAGGTCCAGCGATAAAATATCTCTGTGGCACTTGGTTCGCCAGATGTCGCGTCTTATCCATTTCAGATTGGCATCCATGCGTGCGGTAGCGTGACACACATCTTCTCTTGTCTTGGGCTGGATGGGAGCGAGGATCAGCAGATGTCGAGCGTTGCGCATCATGTTCTCGAGATTTCTGATCGCATCAGTCACCTCTCTCTCCGATTCTACTATGGTCTGCAACATGATCTGTCGACGCGCAGCCAGCACCTGTCTGACAAGCTGTGGAGTCAGGTCCCTCTTCTCAACAGTAATTTGTCCGTCGTGTGTAATGGTCGAGCCCAAAGCAGAACCGATAGATGCGTTAACCGACGAATCAACAGAAGCTGTAGAGTTGAGTCTGCCACGGCTGTTGACCGTGACATCGGTATCCGTTCCGCCAATGAACCCTCTAATCCTGACACCGGCAGATCTAAAAGCTGCGGCATAGTTGATCAGAGCAATCCAGTCGTTGACTTCGGACTCGTTCTCGGCAAGTAGAACTTCCTCTTGGCCACCATGTCGAACCAAGGTGAAGGCATCCTTGTGCTTTGAGTAGCTACGATCAAGCAAGGCAACGGCGTCGTCAGTCTTGATAAGGGCATCTGGCTTGAAATCCTGGATTGGTGGTTTGAAAATGACAGGCGTGTTAGTACCCTCTTGCTTCACATGCGCGTGGTACTGTGTCATCAACCCCTTCACCCAAGCAACGTTCTTGAAGAGATAAAGTTGAGATCCTGTCAAAAGAGCACCCCACTCCTGCCAGGGAGATCGTGTCTTCTTGCGCTTCGTTGACTTGCGCCACAAGACACCAACTTTTGTGACCTTGAGATCTACCAAGCCTATGGCCGATTCGCTGGGATTATCACGAGTAGCTTGTGATTCAAAAGCAGCAGGTCTGGAACGAGCAGAGATGATCTGGAGAACCGCGGTGTTCACGAAAGCCTTCTGCAGTTTCTTCATATCGAAGAAGTTTGCGGTGCCCAGGTAACTGTAAGGGTCTTCCATGGTGATCGACTCCTTAATCGGAGGGCGAAGAGTATCCAACTTGCCATCGCAGATCAACGCGTATGGATCGATGGGTCCGCTGTTCTTCCTTCCAGGATCGGGTATGCTACCCCGGAGCTTGCTTTTTTTCGGCTTGAAAGTGAGCAGGCGTTCTCCGTTGATGTCCACTTCTTCCTCAAAATGGATAAAGGGAGTGTAGCAAATATTGTCATAGAAGCAGCCCAGTACATCGTCCGAGACATTCTGGCCACTAGTATTCTTGATGTAGTCATGTTTCTGCATCTTCCGCTTGTTGTTCTTGTTAAAGGCATCAGTATGCAGCATCATCAACGAGAAAGCGACGATATAAGCTTGATCAGGCGACATGAAAATGCCAGGATTACATTCGTGGTACCGGTCAGCAAGCGCTTGTATAACCCGATCCACTTGCTGGGTTTCCTTTGGCAGTTCCGCTTCCAGAAGGAATTTGCGCAACGACATGTCGATAGGCTCTCCGAAGAAAGAGAACTTGCGACAGTAACTTCGCAGGACAGCTTGAGCAAATGGATCGGATGACTTTGATAATATGCCAGCAATAAGACTCCGTGAAACAGCAGCCTGCAGTCGCTCCAGGTATTTTCCTGGAGTGTCGCCATCTTCGCGATCCGGTATGACCAGAGTCTCATGAACGCTTGGGGACAACGAGTTTGATTTCGAGTGGAATCCAGGTGAAGAGTTGCGGTCCCGAAGATCCGAGTTGTGTCGAAAACGATTGAAACCGAGAAGTCCACCCAGACTAGTCCGTCCTGCAGTTGAGGTCGAGTTGCGAGCGCTGGATGGCATAGGTGGCGTGGGAGGGGTTCGATCCTCTGATCTGCGTCCAAACGAACTCACGGTTGAAGACCTATCTCGCAATCCGAATCGCCGTGGAGGGTGAAGTATTGGTGAAGAACCATTCGAATGAACAGAGTTTCTCGAGTCATTCCGGAACAAAGGAGCACCTCCATGACCAGCAAGAGCTGCGATAGACGACTGTGCAAGTTGAGCGGGAGCGGGTGAAGAGGATAGGAACAAGCGCGGGCGTGAAGCCTCGGTATGGCGTCGTTGCAAAGCACTCAGAGGCGGAGGTCGTCGCTGTCTTTCTGGTGACTCGATGTTGGAGTGGGTTGAGATGGCGCTGGTCGATGGTCGAGGTGTGCCATGAGGGGTCTCTGTTCCTGCTGGAGGGTGGGGTGGAGACGACGATTTACTAGGTAAGGGAAATAGCGACTTTTCCTTCTTTTTACGGCGTGGTAGTTTGAACAGGGTTGTAGTGGTGGAGATGGTATGAGTGGTGGTGGTCGTAGCATATGTGACATGTTCTCCAGAGCTTCGTTGTTCTCCTGACGAGTCGGACAAGCGAGTGACAGGCAATGCCAGAGCGGAGCTGGATTCGTCGCCGTAAGGTGGAGGGGCAACAGCGTCGGGCACTAGGCGGTCGATGTCTACAGAGCGGCCTCTGCGCCATGGTCGATGGTCTTCGGTGGATTCTCGACGTTGTTTCGACGGGCTGAGTTTCGAGATCTGGCGCTTGAACGGACTCTTCGATTTCCTCGGGCGGTGGACAGGGTGATTGTGTTCATCCATGGTGGGGGCGGTGGTGATGATCTGAGGGTTTGGCACAGGAGCTGGCAGATGGTTGTGAATAGGGGTGACGGAGCTGACGAAGATTGGTATACATACTTTGCGACTGATGCTGCAGCGGGACTTGGGGCACCGGCGGAGTTTTGTTGGAATCAGCATGTAGCTTTGCCTTGGTCGAGAGCTGACCGTCGGAGAAGTGCCTCCATCGCAGCATGCTAAAGCGAGCGGTGGCCGGAGTGGCAGTTTGTACTGGCGGAGACGGGGGACCAAGACTAAGTATGTCGACGGGGGACAGAGGCTCCTGAGCACTCATTGGGCGATTGGTGTTGGGTACAGGAGTGGCATAGCCCGAGGCCGAGTTTCGAGTTGGCGCATCTTCCTGAGTATTACTACGGATGTCGCTCAAGAGATTGTCCAGAGTACTGCGGCGACGCGACATGAGAGGCATGGCCGGCAACTCGCAGACAGCGGATTTTCATTTGACGGCGTATCAGCAGCGCGTCAATGAGGGAACTAGGCGTGCATATGTCGAACGGGGATACAGATTGTAGATCTGATGGTTACTGAAGGGGTGCAGGAAATTGGAGATGGCGGGTCCGGGGGTAAACGAGCGTGTCTCTCTCTGGGAACGAATAGCGGACTTATCACAGACGGACTCGGCAAGATACAAGAATTGGAAGCAGGAAATCAGATTGGTGTCAGTGATACAGAAATCAGACTACGAGCAGGGAGCGTAACTGCCTCGTCAGCACGCACGAAAAGGTCCCACATCTCACTGAGCAGGGAAGGCGCGAAGGATGTTGCCAAGCTGGCCCCGGTCCTGCCTCTCCACGCTTGGTCCATCATGATCCGCGCCTCCGCCCAAGCTGTGACTTTCTCCAATCCAACTCAAGTGACTGCCTACACAGAAGCATCCAACAATGCGCGCCTCGTCGTTGCTGCTGCTCGCCGTCTCGACTCTGCTGGCCCCGACAGCTTCAGCAGTGCCCTCATATCCTCAACCACCACCGCTTCCGCAGCAAACATCACATCGTCCGGCATGGCGCTCCGTCACCGACGCCATCGTTCGTAACATCTGGAGCCCGCCAGTAGACTCTCGACCTGAGCCTGTCGCCAATTCTCCTTCGCACCACAAGCACAGTGACGATGTCGTCGTTCGATTCAACATCAGCAATGCCCAGGACGCCTCAAGCCTCGCCGATGCTGCCGACACTCTCTTCCTTGACTTGTGGGAGTTTACAGACGATTGGGTCGATATCAGAATGCAGAAAGACTTGGTACCTTCGTTGCTCGGCCTGTTACCTTCTTCGCTACACCAATCTCACGCTTTGCTCATGGACGAGTTCACCCTTCAAAATGCCATCTCTGATACATACCCTTCTTCCCGATCAACCCGTATGCTGCATCAGTCCAATGGTCCTACCCATCATAATGCTTTCGCCTGTCTC
>Ga0268251_10000398_pt1 | contig 14050 bp, 12 predicted proteins | sample AgamicAsMae_FD_200527 | JGI IMG/M metagenome (GOLD analysis project Ga0268251, IMG submission 200527) | Agave microbial communities from Guanajuato, Mexico - As.Ma.e (v2) (version 2) | ecosystem: Host-associated > Plants > Phyllosphere > Phylloplane/Leaf | place: Guanajuato, Mexico | collected...
TTCTGGTACTCAGGATCCGAGGGTAGCCAATAGATGTCTCTGACGGACTCGCCGCGTTGTTGTTGTTGCTGCCCCGCATCAAGGCCGCTCAGCGGATCGAGGACGTGAGAACCCACTTCCAGTGTCCGCCGGCAGACTGCATGGACAGCAACGGTCTGTGCGAAATCTCCAAGCTCCTGAGTAAGCGGCTGTTGTTGATACAGCGAACTTAGTAAGGGAATCAACCCCATCGGCTGTTTGTGCGTCGGTCTGAGTTTCATCCATTCTTCCCATGAAGTCGCCACCCACAAAGCTTCGTGAACAGGCAAATTTGTCTGAACATCGCTGAGCGAGAAGTTTGCCGAGAGCCTTTTGCCTGATGTCAGAAGACACCAACTGTCAAACAGCCAGGCACAGTATGCCACCCGCCGCTGACTCTCGCGATGCGCCCATGCTTTCCAATTCTCTTCTGTCCAAGTTCCATCCCAGCTTGGCTCGTCGAGGCTCAACCATCGAGATCTCTTGATGTTGGTGCAGTAATCCGAGAACGACCGAGTGCCTGCCAAAGCCTCTTCATGGATGCTGTGCTGCAGATGAAGCTCTAGGACATCGTAGACGATACAAGCTTGCATAAAAGATAGCTCTGGTGAATTCCTGGTACGGGCGATGATCATGTTTCGCGCAATGATTGCCCTTTGTAGAAATGTCCTCAAGGCCTCAACGTTTGATGCCAATGATACGGAAGAAGATGTGGCAGCTCCAGAGGCGGCCATTGCCAGACACAGAATCCAGTCGTTTTCGCCCTCTAGGTTAATTGTTGACTGGTGAACAACTTGGAATATAGTGCTGGTGTTCTCAAAGTAGAGCTCGATGCATGTTTCCAGGGCTTGTCGAGAAGGAAATCTGTCAGATCGGAATCTCTCGAAGAGAAGCACTGGATTATCGATCATGCATAGATCATCGAATTGTTCTAGTATGCGGTTGTAGGTGTGTTCTGATATGATCGATCGAGAAGATACGCTTGTGGTCAACGGCTCTGCCTCTACGAAACTGAACTCAAGACCACTTCCCATACTGCCTATATGGTCTTGAGTCTGCGAGACTTCGGCATTGCGATGTCTTGCCAGTCGACTCACCTCTCCGTCCGCGTAAAATGTCCCATGCCGCTTTGAAGAAGCCACGGAGTTGGTGACAGACATGGAGGCAGGGGATTCTTCTGCAACAGATCCCTTGCTCCCGCCTCCAGGGCTCATACCCATGTGCATTGGAGCACTGTCTAGAGGATTCGCACTTGGAGACCAGATATTTGATTGATGTAGGCCCATGGTCGGAGAGAAGTTGTTCAGTGCTTGAGTCATGTAGAAATCGAAGTCCCAATTCATGCCATTGGTATACGGGAGCCAGTTTGTGGCGGGTAATGAAGGCGGATCGCTCTCGACGAATGATGCAACCATTCTTTGATCCTGAAAGTTGTAGGGCGACACTGATGCGGGATCTTGTGCTACCCATGTAGCATTCATCAAAGGCCCGTCTTGCGGTCTTGCGGCCTGTGAAGTTGAAGCGGGCAAGAAAGATGCGTTGTTCTCACCGAGTGCTGGCGCTTGTACCTGATGAACCATGCACTCTGCATCGTTGTTCATAGTCCCTGGACGATCCGGTGGGAGGCTTGAAGTCTCCTCTTGGTGTTGAATGGACATCATGCTTGCTTCTTGCTCTGCCCCTGGCTCGGCTCTCTGGTCTGATTCCTCGTAGACACATTGGAGCCGTCTCGAATTGCATCTTTCACAAGGATTCTGTCTTGTACATCGCACACGGGCAGTGGCACAAGCCTTGCAAGCTCTAGAAGAGAGGGCATCAGCAGGTCCAGCGTGACTCCCAATGGAGCTCGTGCGATGAGTTATCTGATGGCGATGAAGCGTGTCCCTGAAATTAAAGTCAGCTGGTGTGAGAACAACGGCGCGGAAACAGGTCCGCCTGGACCTCTAAAGAAGTGACAGTGTACACCCACTGCTGTAAAATCTTTGATGATAACAAGGCATGAGAAGAGAAATTACGAACCTTCTGACAAAGCTCTTCCCGCATTGTGAGCAGGCAAAACGCTTGTCTTGTGTATGTGTCAACATGTGGCGTCGTAAGTGTGTTGTCCTCTGGAAGACGATATTGCAGGTCGAGCATTTTCGTTGGGTTTCATCGCGGGTCGTATGAGGCTCGCTCTCGGGCATTGCGGATGATATATAGCTCGATGTTGACAATAATGACGGTATTGAGGTGTTCGTGACGACCTGACTCGAAACTCCTAATTCGTGCGCCGCCGCGGCTAAATTGCCGGCTAACCTCGGGAAGCCAAGCTGGAAGGTGCACTTGAATTCGTCGCTGGGCATGTCAGCTACATCAACATGTCGGATTTCTGATAGAAGTTTTCTGAGGACATTGTACATCAAGAAAATGTTGACTTTGCTTTCGATAATCCCGGGCGTCTTCAGTATGGACGGAAAGTCAAGTCAACGACACCAGCCCCAGTATGTAAAATGTCAAGTCAGCCATGCCGCTGGGGCCACCCTGCTTGTCACCAGCTATGCTCATTCTCAGACATATGGATCCGCTAGGCAGTCCTTGACGGTCAGATGAGATGTATAGCCCCTTTACTGATGTTTTGAGTGCTGTGTAGATGTATTTCACGGTGGAGGCAGGTATCAAGAAGTGAAATTATCAATTGCATCGTTATACAGGACAGGCATCTACTCTACGCTAGGCTTGCAACCAATTTAGTCAGGGCGTCTGGTACATCAGACCTACTGCTTTACGAATACAGGCATAGCGTCGATGGGACACTCGACCTCAATCTCGCGACCACCCTCGTGCGTTTCACCGCTCTCGAAAGCCTTCCACGTCGCACCTGCAGGAAGATAGACTGTTCGCTTGCGTTGACCTGGCTCGAATATAGGCGCCACCAGATACTTGGGACCATACATCTGCTGATCTTCGACTGTCCACGCCTTCTTGTCCTGAGGGAAGTCGTAGAAGATAGGTCGAATGATCGGAGATCCCTTTTCATGGGCTTCCTTCATGAGACTTCGCGTGTATTCTCGCATATCTTCTCTGATCTTCATGTATTTTTTGCAGATCTCATAGACCTCTGGTCCGTACGACCAGACCTCGTTCGGAGCTCCAGACAAGCACGTTGCGCCGCCAGTGGTACCGTGCTGAGGTTGGTGAGGTTCACGATCTCCGTGCAGGCGCATCACAGGGCAGAATGCTCCGTACTGGAACCATCTGGTGAACAGCTCGCGGAAGGCTTCGTCGTCGGGATTGCCACCATGGAAACCGCCAATGTCGGTGGTCCACCAACTGATGCCTGCCATGCCCATGTTGAGTCCGGCAGCGAATTGGTTCTTCAGACTGTACCAAGACGAGGCAATATCTCCGCTCCATACCAGAGCACCGTACTTTTGACTACCAGCCCATGCGCATCGAAGAAGATTGACGATGTTCTGCTGTCCTGCGGACTCTTGGCCTTCATAGAAGGCACGAGCGTATTCTTTGGGGTAGATGTTACCGATGCTGACGTTAGATCCTTTCCAGTATCTCCAGTTGTCAAAGTGATAGATGGAGTACTCGGGCTCGGCTTCGTCCAACCAGAATGTCTTGATTCCCTTGTTGAAATAGTTTTGCTTTGCTTTATTCCAAACATAGGCTCTGGACTCAGGGTTGGTGGCATCGAAATGAACAGTGTTACCCTCGAAGTCGAGAGAAATCCTTGTACCGCGATCGCATCTGATCAAGAGACCCTTCTCCACCATCTCTTCGTAGTTCTCACATCTCCGGTCGACGGTAGGCCAGATCGACACCATCAGCTCGATGTTCATCTCCTTCAGCTCTTTCACCATGGCATCAGGATCCGGCCAGTAGGTAGGGTCAAACTTCCATTCTCCTTGCAAGGGCCAATGGAAGAAGTCGATCACGATGAGATCGATAGGCAACTGACGAGCTTTGTATTCTCTTGCAACGTCAAGCAATTCTTCCTGTGTTTGATAGCGAAGCTTGCACTGCCAGAAGCCGAGACCGTACTACGGTACGAATTAGCATCTCTCCTAGGGGGAAACAGGGCTGGTAATAGGCTCCAGGTTTACTGACCTCGGGCATCATGGGGACAGTGCCAGTGACTCCAGCGTATGCTTGAACGATCTCGGCAGGAGTCTCTCCAGCCACAAGCCAGCAGTCCAAGACAGTGGAACTCAATGCCTCGAAGGACATGACGTTCTTGCCGAAGACGGCTCTTCCAATACCGGGGTTGTTCCATAGCAGACCATATCCCAAGGAAGAGACGGCAAAAGGCACACTGGCTTGCGAGTTACGGTGTGCGAGCTCGAGGTCGAGGCCCTTGAGATCGAGATAGGGCTGCTGGTACTGGCCCATACCATATATCTTCTCATCCTTGTCGAGAGACTCCAAGCGCCAGACAATGTGGTAGTCGTTGGTGGAGGGTATAGCTTGAAATTCGCGAGCTTCTCTGTCGATTGCGCTGCACTTTGGGTCCAAGACGTCACGGCGGTTACGGACAGCTTCATCGAGTATAATCTTGCCGCCATGACCGTAGACGGTCAATTTGCCCTTTGCCGAGACCACAGCCTTGATCTCTCCATTGGTCAAGGAGCTTGACTTGTCTCCGATCTCGATCTTAGCATCAGGTCCCGATGAGCCTTCCAGAGCCCAATTCTCTGAAGGCATCTCGTTCAGCTGAGTCGCACGAATGCGAAGAGCATTCTTGCCCCATGGTTCAATCCAGAGTTTGTCGGCATCGTAGCTAAAGACGAGACGGTTGTCCTGTTTGGCGAACATGGTGTGAGCTACTTGAGAAAAGCTGGGGAGGCGATGCTTTCCCAGATGATCGGAGTACCGAGTGATATAAGTAGGACATGGTGACACTACTCTGAAGGGACAGAGACATCGGAGCCCCTCCCAATCGTCTCTTCCGCATTCTTGAGCTGTCGTGAGAACATTCGCAGCGTGAGCTTTGCCAGCCCCTCATTTTCCCCTCCCGACTGAGAGCTTCAGCACCGACCCGGCCGGTTGTGCACCACCGGAGCCCCGTCGGGCCCTCCCCAAACATCGTCTTTGTCCCGAACACCGACCAAAACTTCGGTCTTGATAACAAATATTTACGAATGGTATGCTCGCGAGCGGTTGCAACGAACTAAGAATCTGAGACGACCCGGATAAATTGCGACTGGAGTATGCTAGACATCCGCTCCAAGCACAATGTAGCGGCACAAAAACGGTAGAGATACATTGATTGTTTGAGGTAGACTCTACGGTAGGACGTCGAGAAAGCTACATGTGACCGTCTCAATCGCGAACTCGACCTAGGCGAACTGCCAATAATCAACATTGAACAAGTATCCACTGCCACCAGTGAACTTCAAGTAAAGATCTTTGGTTCCAGTCGCCCCACCAACAGCACAGGTTACCATCTGCCAGGACTGCCACCCATTCGTACTAGGCACAACACAGGTGGCCACCAAAGTACCGCCAACACCACCCAAGCGAGCTTCGATCTTCCCACCACTGGTGGCCGAAGCTATACGAGCAGAAAAGGACTTTGCACCGTCGCCGAAAGCAACACCAGCGACTTTGACATAGTCGCCATTCTCGATGTTGATGACAGCGAGCCCACCGTCCGAAGTAGCTTGAGTCTGGACACCAGAGGAGAAGGCCATAGTCTCTGCTTCATTGCGAGTGTACGGGTTCAAAATTCCAATCTGTGGGGCACCGGCATTGGTCATGGTGAGGAGCGGGATCGTGCCATCTGCATTGTAAGCGAAGGGTTCCACTGCTATAGAACGCGTGTAGCCACTACCGCCAGGTAAAGCACCATTGTGGTAGAAGAAGTAAGATTTGCCTTTGAAGTCAATGACAGCTGGATGATTGGTAAACGATTTCCCTGCTGATGCCATGACGACACCACGATACGTCCATGGACCTGTGATGGATGGACCAGTGGAGTATCTGATGTCTTCGGAGCAGCAGTTGGCGGCATATACTAAATAGTACAGATTGTTGCGCTTGTATACCCAGGGTCCTTCAGCAAAAGTTGTACCATCGGGCTCGCGACCGCTTCCGAAGCTGGCGACATTCGTGGAAACCTCAAGAATGCTGCCGGAATAGGATATCATATCAGTGTTGAGCTTAACATAAAAGAGTCCTGGGTTGGCAAAGTAAAGATAGGCTTGGCCATTGTCGTCGATCCAGACTGTAGGATCGATGCGGCCGTTTTCCAGAAGTGGTTTACCCAATGCGTCTTTCCATGGACCAGTGATTGAATTGGCGACTGCGACGCCGATGGCCATGTTACCTCCACGACGACGCATGGGAAGATACATGTAAAATTTGTTGTTGCGAGCAACAATCTGTCCTGCCCAGGCGTTCAGATCGGCCCATGGGAACGTGGTAGCTATGGAAGCAATAACACCATGATCTTGCCAATTAGCCATATCCTTGAAAAAAGTGTCAGTGATATCTGCGGACTGTCTTTGTAGGTCGAATCACTAACAGCGGTGGAGAAGAGACGCCAGTCTTTCATGTTATAAGTGGTTGAGCCGTTTTCATCATGGTCAGCGAGGAGGTAGACCCTGTCGTCCACGACGATTGGAGCAGGGTCGGCGGTATAAATCGACTGTATGATTGGATTGTCTGCCTGAACAGAATCGAGAACCCCAAGAAGGGCGCCCAAGATAAGGAGCAGTCCTGCATAGAAGAAGTGCATCCTGTTGGTGAAGCGATGATATCAACCACCAGGAGATGGCTACCCTCGGGCTTATAAACCCATGGCCAGAACCGTGTTTCAGGCATGATTGCTCGAAGCGAGCATGCATGGTGAGGGACGAAATAGTTGACATTAGCCAGAAAGCTGCTTTCTCCAGATTATTTCGCAGAAGCGAACACGAAGGGCGTGACCATGCTATACATATAGAAAGACCTCCCCGCACCTAGGTCGTTGTTCCATTGGTCGGTGGCTCGATTCTCCGAAGATCAGCTCTTTACATGAAACTACACGTGTCGCCCGGGGCATGGTAGCCGATGAACATGGAACAGTCCTTCCCCGTGTGCAAAGGGTTGTAACGCGGCTACCCATCAAAATGCACAATGTTTCTAAGGACTGGATCTATTCCATCGAGATACAGTCTTCTTCAATGCTCTCTTTGGATCCATATTTGATCTAGAGATCACTGTGCCTTTTTATAGCGAGTTCGTGCTCTACACCTATATAGGAGAGAGGGGCGCAGGGAACTGGAGTTACAAAATTTAGCACACGGGGAGGTCAGACGAATCTAGTACGGGCTTTCACATTCACACTCGATTGGAAAAAGATAGCTCGTGATTCGATTGAACACTTAGTTCACAAAGTACGGGTTACAATTCGGGGGTCCTCATGATTTCTTACACTGCCTTACCTCAGGCCGTCGCTGCCATCCTTAACGAGGAAAATGACTCGTCACCAAGCGTGTCACGGCATCGTTCAAGCTGGCGTGCAGTGGCCACACCTCAACATGGCTAGGAGTCCATCGGCTTATGGAAGGAAGTCAATATCTGCAACAGTGAATCCATTGCGCAAGAAGCTTTTGGCTGCGAAGTCGGAGCGAAGCACGACTACATGCGTGCTGAGAACCAATAACACACATAGTGTCACCGTTTGTGGCACGCAATACTTCTCGGCTACCATGTACAGTGATATGAGATTCTCCAGCGACACTTGGTATACCAAGACGAGGCGCCTAGATCATTTCCTCAAAGGAGGGTGTCGAGATTGCAGGTGACACATGTAGCCTCGCGGGCTCAATATTGTGTGGCCTGATGCCGTTGTGAGGGATGTTCTCCTTGGCTTCGATTCGAAAGACGCTCGATGTCAGCCTGGAGAGGCGTCCTCATACCCCTACTATTGGGTATCGTGTGTAGGTTCAGTGTTGCCGTTGTAGGTCTACAAGGATGCTCAGCTGTGTTGTAGGTGAGAGGTCGGCAGCCCCGACCTCTCGCGCCGGTCGGTGTGGCGTGTATACTTGCGCCTCTTAGTGGATGGTGTGTATGATGGGGTTTCAAGTGGTGGAAGCATGGTGGAGTGACTCCGACGTTCCAGTGTAGCCGATTGAGGTGGAATCAAGCCGTCGCTAAGAGCTGCACCTTGCTGGAGGAAAATCGATAAGTACAGTCGGCAGTACTTGCATGATGTGCTACGGTTGAGCGGACGCAGCTCTTCAGTCCACATGGAAGCACATGGAGGCGTTTTTCGCCCAGGATTATCGATTTACACCTCAGCTCCACACAGAGAGATCCGCGAGGTGTGAACATAGAGTTGGGGTGTTGGATAGATAGGGTTCCTGGCTGGTTCCGGTCACCAGAAATTACCGTTGTGTGTCCAGCTGGAGTTCGAGCGAGAGGGAACGCCTGGTGCCCAGCGGCAGCCGTTTGTGTCGCAGCGACTTTGTGGTGAACATCCTTGAGTGAACTACACCGTAGTGAGTCTCTCGAATTGGAGCGCCTGTTGGCGTGCGAGCTCGAGAATGTGTTTGAAAGGCTAGGGGAAAGATTTGACTCCACCCCCTTATGCTAGGGTGCTGTACCTATCTCTGTGTATCTGTGGTGAGTGACATGAAAGTGTTTCCTGTAACAAAGCAAAAAACAAGCTACGACGATCACGCATGAGCTGAGGTTCGGTACACACAACCGTTGGGCTCCCCTGCGCAATCTCCTCCGGCTCACGCTATACAGTATGTACTGGAGCCGTGAACGTGGTGGTCGTTGCAACGGCGAAGTGGACAGCTAGCCATAGGAACCGAAGCTGAGGTTCGCTTCTATGTTATCGGACGTTGACGTACATGCAGGGGCTAGCCAATCAGAATGCTGATGCTCGATCCGATAAGATCTGTTACTAACAACCATGTGACTTGCTACCGATATCTGGGGAAAAATCTCGGTTCGACGGGCGGGCCTTGTAGAGCTCAATCGTCAATCGAGATTGTCGTCCATCATGGACCGGGCTGAACGCAGATGTTTCGACACCAAATCTCTGCGACCAGCTGCTACCATAAGGTATAACGTGAATGGTACAGCCTGGTGTAAGTACGACTCCCGACTGTGATTGTAAACAGTACGGGCTATTTGGTAGGCTGTAGGTTTGTTTGCTCAACCCGAAGACACTTTTGAGCATCCACTTCCCTAATCCGTACATGTTTCAGCGACCAGCTCTCTGAACCTTCATCGGTCTTCCATTCCTGATATCTACATCTCAACGTCCAACGTTGACTATTTCCCAGCGGGCACTATAGCACAACGACACGATGAAGGGACTCAGCACGATCAGCTCCTCTGAGCAGAGGAAGCATCCTGTGACCGTTGTCTATCTCGCTACTACAAATCCTGGTGTGTACACACAGTATGATAGATCACACCAGGCAGATGAGTGGCTTCCTGGCAGTTTGTTGTTGGCTGTATTAGGCTCTTGGAACTGAATATTGACACGACCACGACTTATATCACAGTTATAAGTAGTGCTTGGATGCCTTCTACAGTGTCTGAGTTCAACCCAGTCAATCTCTTCTTCCTTAATACTAATCCGGGCCCATCTTTCCAAGATGCGTGCCATCTCATTCATCTCAGCACTCCTTGTGCTCCCCACGGCTTTCGCTTCCCCAATAGATTTCGAGCTTGAGTCTCGTGCCAGTGAGTTGGAACAGTCCGATATGCCACATTGCTCTGCTGACAAGTACTAGCTTGCAAGGATAGCGATATCAAGGCCGTCAGAAGCGCTGTCAAAACCAACACTGCCTTCTTCTGCGAGTACTACAACCTCGTTGGTGGAACATCACCCATCGCCACCCTCAACTCCAAGGACCTTGCAAGTGCATGCAAGTGTATCACTGCCACCACTAGTGTCAAGAAGATCCCCAAGAAGGAGTCTGTTGTAAAGGGCAGCTCGACAAAGTGTGATGCGGCCGACCTCAAGGTCGTCAAGGCTCAATTCTCCAACCCCAAAGCATTCTGTGCTGCCTATGGCAAGAACAGCTACTCCGCTGTCGTTGGTCTCACCAATCAAGAGCTTTACGATGCTTGTCAGTGCGTTCTGGGAAAGTTGTCTACCACCGTCAGCAAAGCGCCTACCTCAACTTCCAAGAAGGTGACATCGTCGGCAAAGACTTCGACCAAGCAAGCCAGCTCCTCGACTAAGAAAGTAAGCTCGTCTACCAAGGTTGTGAGCAGCTCTTCCACAAAGAAAGTCAGCTCCTCAATCCGAACCTCGTCAACTGCCAAGCCAGTCTCGAAGTCCTCGTCCTCTTCTAAACCGGTCTCGAAGTCTTCATCGTCTTCTAAACCGGTCTCGAAGTCTTCGTCGTCATCCAAACCGGTCTCAAAGTCCTCATCGAAGAGCTCGTCTTCGGTCAAGGTCAGCAGTAGCTCTACCAAGCCCATCTCAAAATCGTCGTCGAAACTTCCCTCCTCGAGCAAAGCTGCAAGCAGTTCAGTCAAGCCTGTTTCCAAAACCTCGTCAAGCAGTCTGAGCAAATCTGCTTCAAAGTCATCGTCGAAGGTTTCGTCTTCCGTCAAGACAAGCAGCAATTCTGCGAAGCCTGTTGTTACTTCCTCTTCGAAGACCAGCAGCAATTCTGCAAAACCTGTCGTCACGTCCTCTTCGAAGAGCAGTAGCGGTTCGTCCAAACCTGCCGTGTCGTCCTCAAAGGTTAGCAGTAGCTCGTCGAAGCCTGTCGTTTCCTCATCGAAGATCAGCAGTAGCTCGTCGAAGCCTGTCGTTTCCTCATCGAAGATCAGCAGTAGCTCGTCGAAGCCGGTTGTTTCATCGTCATCCAAGATTAGCAGCAGTTCTTCTAAGCCTGTGGTGTCTTCTTCGCAGATCAGTAGCAGATCATCAAGCTCTGTTGCATCGTCCTCCAGCAAGGTTAGCAGCAGCTCGTCAAAACCTGTTGTTGTCACGTCCTCGAAGCTCAGCAGCAACTCTTCTGTGCCTGGATCATCTTCCAAGAGTAGCAGCAGCTCTTCTGTGCCTGGATCATCGTCAAAGAGCAGCAGTAGCTCCGTACAGCCGGTTGTCTCTTCATCCTCGAAGATTAGCAGTAGCTTTTCTCAGACTTTTAGCAGCAGTAGCTCCTCTTTGCAGGCTACTGTCTCAAGCTCCCTGTCTCCTAGCGCCGTCGTTTCAAGCTCGTCGTCCCCATCTATTGTCTCCTCAGTGGTCACCAACCAGAGCAGCACTATTTCTTCATCAGAAACTGGTGCTCCTAGCTCAAGCTCGACAGCTGACGCTAATCCCACAACGATCGAGAGTACGTCTAGCGCTGTTGGAACTGATGCCACGAGTACGGACGCTTCAAGCGCCGGAGCTTCAAGCACTATCGACCCTGGTGCAAGCACTACAAGCTCCTCCGGCGACTCGGAGCCAACCAGCAGCTCAACAATCGAGAGCGAGGCCACGAGTACCTCCTCTGATGCCGAGAGTACTTCTGCTAGTGAGACACAGACTACAATCTCCTCCTCTGAGTCGGTGACCACAAGCACCGCTACCGATGCTGGAATCACTTCGTCGAGCTCTTCTGAGGCACCCCAAGTCACTTCTACCTCTGTCGAGGCTAATTCGGCTACAAGCGCCTCTTCTTCTTCTTCAGCATCCACAACGACTCCGGCAGCTGGACCTGAGTACTCTGACGGTGCTATGCCAGAAGTCCAGGGCGCTAAGTTCTATGTACAGAAGGATAAAACCTATCAGGGTAGAGTCTTGACTCTAGCCAAGAGGAACACCAACTATATCGGTAGAATGTTTGCCCGCGCTAGAATGCTTCGTGCGAGAGATGGCGGCTCCAGCATAGATGACTGTCTCAATGCTTGTGCTGCTAATTCTCAGTGTGTTGGTACCTCCTTCACGGCGAGCGCTTCGGAATGTGTGTACTTCAGCGCTATCTCTGGTCGTGCGGTACTTACTCGCGGTACTGATTTTGCAACGGTCCTCGCTCGCGACGTATCTATTACAAGCTCAAGTACTGTATCTGGAAGTACAAGCACCGAAGCCACGAGCTCTGCTGATGTGACTAGCTCTACTTCAGGCGTAGACATGGCCACAAGCACAGTCACTGGACCCGGAGCGTCCTCGTCCTCTTTAATCGAGAGCACAACCACCAGCTCGGCTGTCGAGAGCGAGGCTACAAGCACAGTACCCAGTGCTGAGACCACGATCTCAAGCTCGTCTGTTGATGCTGACAGCACAGCGACCAGTTCGTCTCTGGAACCTGAGAGTACCACCTCCTCTATTGATTCTGATGCTACGACCACAAGTTCAGTGGCTGAGACCGAGAATACAAGTACCGTCTCAAGTGCCGAGAGTACCTCGTCCGGTGATGCTGATATCACCAGCACTAGCTCATCCAGCGAGCCTGAGATCACGGTGTCCAGCTCCTCTTTTGATTCTGACGTTGCTACAAGTACAACTTCCGATGCCGAGACCACAACTTCAAGCTCCCTTGTTGAAAGTGCCACTGACTCGAGCTCATCCGTCTCTTCGTCTTTCGCTCAGCCTGAAGCCAGTTCATCTTCTGCGGAACCCGAGTCCACTCCATCGTCTACTCAAGCTAGTGCTACCCCATCCAGTGATCCTGAAGCTACAAGCTCGAGCTCGTCTACTGGAGTCAGTGCTACGCCATCTCCCGTCGATGCTGAAGTAACGTTCACGAGTTCGTCTGTTGAGCAGAGTGCCACGGTATCAAGCTCGTCCGCTGAGCCTGAAGTCACCTCGTCTTCTGTAGATGCTGGATCCCTATCTACAACCTCCTCTGTTGATGTCGAGACTTCCACAAGCTCAACTGTCGAATCTCAAAGTACCTCATCCTCGGTTGATGCCGCTAGCTCAACGGGAGATCTCTCAGCGACTTCAACCGCCTCCGGAACGGCATCGTCTTCCATCGTACCAGAGAGTACTACAGTCTCGAGCTCGTCCGTGGAACCGGAAGTTATCTCAAGCTCTTCTACTGGGTCTGGTGCCACATCCTCTCCTACAGTCACGAGTTCGGCAGTCGAGACCGATACCTCAAGCTCAGCTTCTGATGTCGAAAGCACAGTCATCAGCTCGTCTGTCGTAAGCACAACACTCAGCTCAACTGATCAGAATCAAGCTACGACGTCTTCTACCATCACCAGCTCGGTAGATGCAATCGAAACTTCTAGCACAACTCCTGATGCCGAAAGCACAATGAACAGCTCGAATGTCGAAAGTCAAGCTACAAGCACAGTTTCTAGTGCCGAGGCCACTGTCTCGAGCTCCTCCGTGGAGCCTGAATTCATGAGCAGTACCTCTTCCACTAAGCCAGAGAGTACCACGCTTTCGAGTTCTTCTGGTGCTGCTGAAGCCACAACTTCGAGCACCAATGAATCTGATAGTACCCCGTCTTCTACTCAAGCTAGCGAGCCTTCAGTTACTCCAAGCGCCTCGGAAACTACGGCATCTTCCATCCAGAGTACGACATCTGCGACAACAGACTCCTCCTCAAGCCCTTCAGAAACTCAGTCCTCTTCGACTAAGAGTGTTGGAGCTTCGACCACGGAGTCATCTTCGACTGATTCCTCGACTCAGTCTTCGTCTACTGAGAGTGCAAGCTTGTCATCTGAATCCTCGACATTTGAACCAGCAACCTCGACCGAGTCTGTCAATACCTCTACATCGCAAACTTCGTTGGCTGAGACCGAGTCAATCACGGCTAGCGCTTCTGCAGAGCCTACTTATACCGGAAGTGACGTTGCCAGTAGTTCTTCATCGACGAACGATGTTTCATCTACTGTCGATTCGTTGTTGGAGTCAGCGACCCCAGCACCTACTCCATTCTCGTCTAGTGCTTCAACAACCGACTCCACAGCAAGTGACGTCCCGTCCAGCACGGGTCTACCTGCAGCCGAGAGCACGACTCCTTCGAGCACAGATTCATCTTCGACTGACTCGACGTCAGCACCAAGCACGTCGTCACCGTCATCTGTTGAGGCCTCATCGACTGCAAGTGCGGTGTCTTCGAGCACAGATTCATCT
>Ga0268251_10000400_pt1 | contig 13996 bp, 9 predicted proteins | sample AgamicAsMae_FD_200527 | JGI IMG/M metagenome (GOLD analysis project Ga0268251, IMG submission 200527) | Agave microbial communities from Guanajuato, Mexico - As.Ma.e (v2) (version 2) | ecosystem: Host-associated > Plants > Phyllosphere > Phylloplane/Leaf | place: Guanajuato, Mexico | collected...
GAGGGAAAGGTGGGGGCTGTTGAGGGCCCTGAGGACCTTGGGGACCGCGCCATTGCTGCTGTTGTTGCTGCTGGTTGGGCTGGGGGAAGGCGCCCTGGGGACCAGATGGTGGTGCTTGAGGAGCGCCGGGTGCGCCATGAGGTCTTGCGGCCTGATCGAATGAATGTTAGCATCGAGTCTAATAGTAGCAGGTCGAAGATGTGCAGTGTTGTATGGCTCAGAAGGAAGGCAACGGAAAGTGTCCACATGGTTTTGCGCTCTCGGAAAATGACAATGGTTTACATCCGGAATGTTTCATCACAGCGATTGAGTAGTTCTTGGGTATGTGGGAGCAACTTACACCGAGGATGGCGGGGTCATTGGGCACCTGAGGAGGCTGAGGCTTGTTCTCCTTGGGAGGCTCGACGATGGTCAGGTCCTTGACATCGCTTCCACGGAAGACAATGTAGTCGTAGATCTGGTCGTTGGGCGGGATCTCGTCGTCTGGGTTGCCGCGACGGCCTTCAGTTCCGAATGACTTGACATTTTCCAAGGCGACTGTCGAGTTCTCCGAGTTGATCTCGTGTAGTGTACCGACGTATCTGCGCAGTCGACAGTCAGCTTGTTGTTCTTAGCCAACCGACTCTGGCCACTCACTTGATGTCGCTCTTGGAGATGAGAGAGATGCGCGATCTGTCCTCAGTGTTAGCTAGCTTGCTACACGACGGGACTCGATTGGGCGTGCGCACCCGATGAATTCGGACATTGCGGCGTATGAATGACAGCTCGAGCTGTATAGCCAAGCAGGAAGAAGAAATATGCAGGTAGAAAGAAGAGTTGGACGCTTGAGACAGGAGTAACTCGACTAACAGCAGCAGCAAGCAACCCACTCACCACCATCGCATTGCTCGACGCACGGACCTCTCGCATCGCGTCCATCGTCACTTTCACTCACCCTGTCCTTCTATCACAAGAACAAAACAAGACAACATGGCAGAATTACAGTCGTCGAGTGACAGTACCGCTGTGTTCCAACAGTTAGACAACTACGATTGGGATCACGACAATGAATTCCAAACTGCCCTTGCCTCCATCTTAAGGTCTGCAACCACGCCCGAGCAGACCGCACATTTGACCATACGAGCTCGATGCTACTATTACACAAGGTGACACTTTTCAACGTCTATCTTGGTCCCTGAACGTGCTCTTATATCTTGTACCAGGAAGTTCAAGACGCCTGTCAACTTCGAGGCCTATCAAACCTGGATCCAGTCTCAACATCATGCTGCCTCTGAACCTCAGTCTGCAGCCTCGGCTGATTCAGCTCACCCTCCCTCTATAGGAGATGCTCCTCCACCAGCCTCTTTTGCTGAGATATGTGCACTCATCGCAGAGGGTAAACCGATACCTGGTATAAAGGACATCCCTGATACCGTCCTGGAAGGTCAAGGAACAGAGGCACAAGCCCCTCGACGCAAGAAGCCATGGGAAAGGGATGCCACGGCGGCCCCAACTCCAAGCTGGGCAGCACGAAGCTAAGCAAATACTAAGTCTATAATGCATCTATAGGCATACGTTTCTCGCTAATGTTCAAGGCCATGTCCTACATACATTTACAGCAAAGCGTCCAGCACCTTGTCTTGTAGTCTGTTCAGCTGTCCCTTCATAAGTCTGACCGTGAAGTCCAGCGCCATGTACTTTTGCTTGTAGTCAATCTCTGACTCCGGCATCCTGGCAACTTCCTTGATCATATCTTGCGCTCGGCCTTCTGCATCGTTCGGATCCACCTCTTCCTGCCCGATCTCGAGCCCGACTGCACAAAACTTGCCTCCTACTCCACCAAAACCAGCAGACCAACTGACGTCAAACTTTTCTTTGACTCTCTGTGCATGTTCATCCGGACCGATGCGTTCTTCAAGACCGTCATCTCGTATCGCAAACCTCTGCACGGTGATCTCCTTCTCTTTGCACGGCGTTGCAGAATCGAAGCCAAGCTGTCGCGATACACCAAGCCAGCTCGTTGCTGCGATGCGAAGAGCATCGTCTCTCTTGTTATCCGAATCTGCTTTTGGCACGCCAAAGCGCTGAAGAATGGCATCGGACAGGCGCACCGCTTCAGGACCCAACAATCTGCCTTTCCTGCCAGATAGATCTGCACGGAGGAGGTCAGCGGCGAGGACTCGCTTGAGAGCCTCGTATGCAAGGCCCACCTCGGGCTCCGAGTCATGATTCTGACGCGTGGCAGGAGTTTGTGAAGCAGGCCGGGTTCGCGATTCAAGCCAACCAGAAGCTGTAGGCTCAGTGTCCATAGGCACCGGACCTTCTGATGTTTGGTCGAACGCTTCATTTGCAAGCACTGATGGTGTAGTGAGTTGGATCGGTCTTCCAGTGTTTTCTGGTACTTGCAAAGAAAGACGTCCGCGCTGTCGTCGTGGGGGAGCATCATCATCCACCGGTTTGGACATCATAAATACAGGTTTGTGCAGTGGTTTCGTATAGGCGTTGGGACGCAGAAGATGTGGTTCGGTATCGTAAGTCATCAAAGATACGGCTGGAGTGCTTCTTTGTGAAGCTGACACCTCAGCGTTCGGATCTGCTGGGAACGTGGTATATGGGCCATCCTGGATCGATCGATTGCCAGGAGGTCTGCCTCGAGCTCTGGCGTTGTTGGCATTGGCGCTCGTCCAGGCGGAAGACACTGCAGGACCATGCTTTCTACGAGACCGGGCGCGAGAAGATCCGGGAGTAATGGCCGACATGGGCTCGTCGTATGCCGGCATTCCTGGTGCTCTGGGCTCGAGTGCTGACATGGGATGAGGAGTTGTAGCTGTGTCGTGAGATTCTCTGCCGAGCCAATGGATATGTTGCGGTGGTCGGGCAGCTATTGCAGAATGCGGGATTGGTCGCCTTGAGGCCGCATTTGTAGATTGCCACATGTCACTCTCATGATTTTCTGCAGGTCTGGCGCTCAATGGAATTGCAGCTGCAGTATAAGATGCCTGCGGCTGGGCGTAGAGAACTCTCCCCTCGTAGGAAAAGGACGTAGTCAGCAGAGGCTTCTTAGGAGGAGCCGGATCTTTCTCCGGCGTCTCGTTTCTCTTGCGACCTCTCTTGGGACGGAAAGACGGATCCAATGCTCTGATGGCAAGATCCTCGTCAGCTGGAACACCATCTCGACCTCTTGCGGGATGAGGGTCGTGTGGTGGAGGCAGATCCAGGTAGTAAGAATGCTTCTTCCCGAGCAGATACTCGAAGAAGGCGTCAACATGCATTGCACGCATCCAACGCTAAGCCAAATGTAAGTTATAGGGAATACGCGAAGACCAGTGATGCGATGCGACTGACCTTTAGTCTGACAGAGTACTGTTGTACTTTCTGAACACTACCACCTCTCTCTGCTGAAGGGGGCTCGACACCCAACTCCAGCGCTAGCTGAGTCCATGTCTTGATCTCCTTACTGTCGAACCTTTGAACAAGCTGCCACAATGTGAATATACTGAAGTCTTTGCCATCACTACGTGGCGGCGTTTGGAAGATGCGTTTCAAATCAGAGGTATCAATGTCCAGCGGGAAATACGGATTACAATATAGGATGAAGGCAGCATAAGCGTCGACAATGGTCTCTTCGGACACATCGCGTGGAGGCAGAGCACGTTGAGTGAGCGGTGCAGACGAGCGAGTAGGCAGCACGACGGCGTGTCTTGGGGACGCAGATGTCGAGTCATGTGGCATGTCGCTATCAGCAGCACCAGTAAAGAGCGAACTGGGTGTCGCGTTCACTGACTCCATGTCATAGTCGCGACCTAGGCTGTCATCATGGGCATTTGACGAGGCCGGAGAGCTGCCAGCGCTCTCCATCATGTCCTCGGACACATCTCTATGCGCCATATGCTCAAATGCTTCGTGGTCGATAGAGTGTGCAACACTCCCGAGCTCGGAAGCTACAGCTCCAGGCGCGTCGAGTACCCGGACGGGCCGAGGAAGACGTGCGATAGAACAAACGTCGAGGCCGAGGGTGAAGGTGATGGACACTGGCTTCCGGTTTCAAGACGTGACGTCTAACTTAGTCGGCTTTTGCTGTGAGCTAGAGGTTCGAATAACGGGTCAATTTGACTGATTCTGGCAGAAGATCTGGAGAAAAGGGGGAATTGCGAGATATGCAGCCAAAAGTCGTGGTTGCCTCTGATCCTTGCAGCCCTATATCCGATGCCTGTGCATGGGTAAAGACGATCAACACAAGGTCGCTATGGGGTTCTTGACCAGTCGGAGACGGACCTTCGACGCGCACTGGAACTCATGCTATCGTCAGGATACCACTTGCTTCTACACGTTATCATCTTCTTGCTTCGGAAACTTAACGATCAATTGACACGAGTTCTGTCAAGACCCTGAGCTGTTGCCGATCTCGTTCTTTCACATGTGGGGAATGCAACCTCGGCTGCTTGACCCTCTCCAAGGTAAAAGCTACGCCTGACGCAGCTGGACACAATAACTTGATCGAGGCATAAGAGCTTTCTCCTTTCCCTACCTCCTTACTCGAACTTCGAAACATCGCTGTAGCTCTTGAAACATACTACTATAGCTCACCCTTCTCTGCTCGTCACTAAAATCGGCAGATCGCTCACACTTTTGCTCCATTTACATACATTCCTTTCTGACCATGTCTCAATCCATCTCTGTCAAGGACGAGTTGCAGAAGTCGACTGCTACTGCCCCTCCAGATGCAGTCTCTCAGCAGTCTGACAATGTCGCCCACGCTCTGGCTGGCTCGGGTGGTGGTCTCATTTCCATGGCCTTGACATACCCTCTGATTACCTTGTCAACACGCGCCCAGGTCGAGTCCAAGAAAGCCGATACCAACGTGCTTGAAGCAGCCCGCAAGATCGTCGCACGCGAAGGTGTCCGCGGTTTGTATGCTGGTTTGGAATCCGCTCTCTTCGGTATCGCCGTCACGAATGGAGTCTACTACTACTGGTACGAGTGGACCCGTGCTGCTTTCATCAAAGCCGCAAATGCTGCCAACCGCCCCAATGCCAGCAAGCTCAGCACTTTGGAGACCATGCTTGCCGGTGCCCTTGCTGGAAGCGCAACTGTGCTCCTGACTAACCCTATCTGGGTGGTCAACACGCGCATGACGGCGCGCAAGAACGAAAGCGACGAAAGCGCTCTTCCTACCGTTGAGGGCGAAAAGCCAAAGAAGAAGCTCAGTCCCAGCACCATCGGCACGCTTCTGGCCATCATCAAGGACGAAGGCTTCATGAGACTGTTTGCGGGTGTGTTGCCAGCTCTTGTGCTGGTTATCAACCCCATCCTTCAGTACACCATCTTTGAACAATTGAAGCAGTATCTTGAGAAGCGCCGTCGTGTTACTCCCAAGGACAGCTTTTACCTTGGTGCTTTGGGTAAGCTGGCAGCTACCAGCATCACCTACCCTTACATCACAGTCAAGTCCAGAGCCCATGTTGCTGGAGGACAGAAGGAGGGCATGTTCGACAGCTTCTCGCGAATCTTGCGCGAGGAAGGCTGGGCTGGTCTCTACGGAGGTGAGTGGATTCTCAATCACAATATCATCATCCAATACTGACGTTTCATTTAGGCATCGGCCCTAAGGTCACTCAGAGTGTCATCACTGCAGCTTTCCTGTTTGCATTCAAGGACGCTCTGTACAATGCAACAGTCAAGGCTCGTAGAACCATTGCTCAAAAGGCATAGAGCCTGACGATCGAAGAGCAAAGCCCATCGGTCAGATAGTGATGTCAGATATGCACGAGGTGCATGGCCTATATCTAGGCGTGCAAGGAAGATGGTAGCAACGAATGCGTATGATGATGGTCGTCACGGATGGCTCGCCGATGCGAGAATGGAGCGCCCCGATGATGAATGGAGTTTCGAAATGTTTTACTTCAACCTTACTTTGCACGAAAAATGTATATACCCTTTCCTTCCTACCCACTGATCACCAACTATCTCGTCGCCGCAAAAAGGTCATCCTTGATCTCGTCCCAGCTCTTCTCACACCCAACAACAGCAACAAAAGAAGCCTTGCTAACACTCAAACTAATAACTGTAAGATCACCCTTTTCCACCAACTTTGTAAAGTCGACGAGCAACTCCTCTATCGAGCGACTGGAGGATTTGCGCCAGGTGGAAAAGGTGCTGGGGGCGTACATGTTGTGCCATATTATATCGACTTCGTCGTTGGCTGTGCGAGGTTCATCGGAGACTGGAGTTTATCGGGACAGTTAGCATTTTAGTTGAGGCGGCTGATGAGGTAGTATTACCTGCTGCGTTATCGAGATGAGAAGTCGAAGACATGGTGACTATTGAATGAATTCTTGAGAGACGTCGCGCGGTTGTGAGACGAGGGGAGAAAGATGGCGACCGTGATGAAATGACATAGATCCTTCAACTACTGGTAGATTTGGAGCCTTGCTAGCATCAAATTGGTTCGTCATGATGATTGACCACTATGATGTTTATGTACAGAAAATACAGAATGCTCAAATTGGTATATGGAACTACTGTAATGCACAAACAACCTAATGTCCAAGACGTCTCTCGGAGTCGTTTACTTTCTCTTCCTCGAAGCGCCAGCCTTGCTCTGGGCGTCAGAGCTTGAAGCCTCGGCCTTGACTGGAGTCACATCCTCTTCAGGTGCAGACTTCAGGGGCTGGGCAGCCTTCTTCTCCTCGACTTCTTCGTCGTCACCGCCCTGGCCGAACTCGTTGACACGAGTGTGGTCGACCTTGTATGCCCAGGCCTGGTAGAGGTATACGAAGAAGATGACATCATCGCGCAGAGTAGCCAGACGATGCAGTGTAGGCATCTTGATGGTGAAAGCGAAAAGATCATCAATGAAAGTGTTGAGGAACTTGTAGGTCATGGCCTTTGCGGGCATGTGTGCGACGCTCTTGAGGCGGTAATTAATGTACAAGCTGGGGACCATCATGAGGAAACCGTATGCGTAGACCGAGCCAACCAGTGTGGCAATGATGAAGCTGTACCAGCTCTTGTGAGTCTCGTAGACGAGCGAGTATCCAGCATAGGCGAGCAGAAGCGGCACAGCGACCATGTACAAGTAACGGAAGGCAATCTCGTCGTACTCTTGAGTCTTCTTCTCGACGTCGGAAAGCTTGTGCTTGTCCTCAAAGACAACGCGGTAGGGGATCAAAGAGCCCTCGGGAGCAGCACGAACACGTACATCGACAGCCTTTGTGACCTTCCAGGCCTCGATGGCGATACCCATACCTTGACCAAACAAGATCATCCAAGAAGTGTTCTCGTTGTTGTCCATCAGGTACAGGAAGATGACACTCTGCATGAAGACGTTGGCGAGGATGGTGCGGACCGAAGTTCCGATGTTGTCCTTCTTCTTGCGCCAATGGCTAACGTCGTTCTTGAAGGCCAGCATTTCGAAGATCATGTGCAAGATACTCACGAAACCAGTGATGCCGAGAAGGTACATGTTTGTGTCGAGGAGGACCTCCTTGATCATCTCGAGCTCACTGCCATCACCGCCTCCAGCAGTGGTCTCTCCGCGAGCACTCTTTCTAGCATTCTCCTTCATGCCCTCGTCCATGCTTGCCAGAATGCTGAACTTCCAGTTGGGGTCGGTCTGCAAGTCGAGGTTGAGAGGCATCTCGGTGACGGTCGAATTGAGCTCGGTCATCTGAGAGCGAAGCTGCCAGAAAGTGTTCAGGTAGAGGACGGGATAGTACCATGCGTTTTGACCAGAGTCATCACGGGCGCCGGTGGATTCCAGAGAGACGAATTGACGCATTGCTGGATGCATCTGGGGGTAGACAGGGGTTCCGATGTTGGGGATGATGGATAGAGTGAAGTTGGGGTGGTAGTAGTTGGAGATGGTGGGACCCGAGATCACATCCACAGCTTGGTCTTCGGCGTCAGAAGAGTCGAGTAGGTTGCGAGTCTTGTGGACCTTTTTCTTTGCCAGGTAGTTTGTCAGGGGACGAGTAACGCGGTAAGCCTTGAAGGAATCGTAGCCAGGCTGAGTAGGATCCATGACGCTTCCGGACTGGGAAATGTAGATGTGTGCCCAGAGGGTTCCATTCTCTTGTACTGATCGGGGGATGGCGATTGTGGTTTGAACCTGACGCTTGTCTGACCAGTCACCGTAATGGTAGTTGCGCTCCTGAAGAACCAGAGAATCGGCGGGCATCTGACTAAGGGCGGGCATGGCGAAGGAAGGCGAGACATACATGTTGATGTCCATGGAGGTGTTTTGTTGCCATAGAGGCATGATCATATTGGGAACGGCGCTATGAGGAGAGCCAGAAGGCTGCTGGCCAGTACCGGGGGTGACGGTGGGGAGAGGAGCGTTGTCGGCCTGCTTCTGCTGCTGAATACCTCCGGTGACTTGCTTGATTGCAAAGTTGACGAACATGAAGATGCCGACCGTCTGAGCAACCTGTTTGGTGGTTGACTGCAAAATGTCAGCGGACGCGCATGGCTTCGAGTATGCGACTGTTGCTTCTGACCAGCCAGTTGGTGCCCTGGGCGGGCTGCTGCTGTGCTGCAGACATGACGGGCGCGACTCTGTTACTCCGAAACTTGTCAGGACAACAAGAAGAGAGGATATCGCTCGAGAGTCGTGGAAATATCTGGCCTCAAATGTCAAGCCACTCCCAACCCTCTAGCCCTGTGAGCTCCGACCTCCGCGTTATCGAGCTGTCGGCTCTCGGAGATAAGACCGGCCAAACTGATATCAGCACGGTCCACTTGTCAAGCACCCCGAATGCGTCTGTTTCAACATCCGAATCACGCCTTTGACCTGCCACCATCCTCGGACCAAGTAGAAATCTATCCAACCCTTCGGACAAGCACCTTTGAACTTCTATTTTCTGAACCGCCTGGTCTTTCGAGACGTGGCGATTGAGCACGTGCTGGAGTCTTTGTCACAAGCTGCCTGTAAGACACAGGACCCAAGTGACCGAAGTCCCGAAACGTCATTTACGACCTTAGTGGATATTGAGAATAATACCGTTGCTGCCTGCACCAACTGCAACACCACAACACCTATAGCCCTTCCTATACACTGGAGCTGCATAACCTCTGCGAGCCCCAACTCGTCCATCACACCCACCACCACACCTCCAGCCGCCCGTGACTTCCTGCCCTTATCGCCCGAGTCATCGTCAAGTCCAGACGAGGTCGCCTCGATCAACTCCCTATCCATCTCTTGCCTACGCTCCTAGCCATCCGACTCGGCTCGCTACATCGCATATCATCACTCACCGGGCAGCCTTGGCTAGGCGCTGCCGCTGCCTGTCATGTTCTCTGAATGTAAGCCCGCCCAAAACACGTCCTCGCCCAAGGCCGCGTGACTGACAAACATCAGATGCCTCGAAGTTCCTCGCGCAATCTCAAAGTCGCCTCTCCTTCACTCAGAACGACCCTGACACTCGCTCTCGCAACCCCCTCGATCGTCGGCGTCAACCTGCTTCGGGCTCTCGCTACGTTCAACGCACCTCGATGCCCACGCCATATCAACCTTCGGGTTCCGTCTCATATCTATCCCGCTTCCCATTCGCCGCCCGTCCGCGACAGGAAGATGTGCCATTATTCCAAGGCTTCGAGCAAGAGGATGAAGAGACACAGCATGAGCGCGACATGGCGGACTATCTAGCTCTACAGAAATCTCGCCGCAATTTCATCCCCAGCCATCTCACAGAGTCGTCTGAGCTCGAAGACCACAACCTCGACTCTTCCATTCTTGCTTCACGAGCCAGTCTATCAGCTTCGAAACAAAAGTCGCATATGGTCGATGTGGAGCTAGGCTCGACTGACAATGATGATGCTTACTCGGATTTCGACAGCATTGATAGAGAACTTGACGCTCGCCCACCGGCCTTCCAGACATTTCAGCCTTCAGTACCTCCTCCGCAATCCACCTTCCTTCCGCAAGAGACAGATCCTGAATCAGCCTATGCTCATCCCAGGCCACCTAGTCCGGACAATGATAGTGTCCCACCGACAGTCATACTCCCAGCACCAGAGCCACCACGCCACGACATGTTCTGGTCCCAACTATACAAGATCTGCGTTTTCGGTATGTTTGCGACATTTGTATTAGTCTGGTTCCACACTTCATCGCCAAACTCCAAGAAGCCTTTGGGCGATACAATCTACTCTGCTCTGACATCTTCCATCAACCTTCTACTCTGGGATACAGTCATCACCGTGATAGTTGCTATGCTCTGGTTGGCTCTTCTCCGCGAGTATGTCCGCGTTCTGGTCTTCCTGATGCTCGTCTCGGTCCCGGTTATCCTCTTCTCCTTCTCGCTGTACCCCTTTATCTCAAGCTACAAAGGTGCTTGGCACGGAAATAGTGTTCAGGACAAAGTCATGCGCTGGTTCTCTTTCGTGCCAGCCGTCATCGCTTGCGTCTGGGTCTACTCGGTCTACAAAGGTCGTCGCTCGCTCGGCAAGGCAATCGGCATCCTCGAGTTCGCCTGCCGCATCGTCACAGCCTCCCCAAGCCTGACCTTGCTAGGATTCGGTACGCTAGGAGTCGTCGTCTGCTTTACCTGGATCTGGATGGGCATGTTCACTCGACTCTTTCTGGGCGGCCACATGTCGAAGCTTCAGACCTTTATCATCGATCTCAATACGTGGTGGTTGGGCTTCTTCTTCGTCATGGTTTATCTCTGGACTCTAGGCATAATCGCTGGAGTACAAAGAGCTACAACTGCTGCCACCGTCTCGCAATGGTACTTCCATCGTCTGAGTGTCCCAGCGCCGTCGTCCAACACGGTTGTACGGGCTTCATTCATGCATGCGACAGGTCCAATGCTCGGCACGATCTGTCTTTCGACTTTCTTGTCGCTACTGATTCGCTTACCTCTTATTATTCTTCCTCGACGTATCGCTAGCCTCGTCACTCTCTGCGCATTCTCTATGGTACCGACCTCGCTCGCTGCCCTCACCAACCCTCTGACACTCACCTATGCTGCTATTCACTCTCAATCTCTGAGTATCAGTGCCAGAGGCTTGTCTCAACTCCACTTTGTCTCCAACACCTCGCCCACGACCACGCTCAATCCATCTGTCTTTGCCGCACATCCAGGTTCTGGTGGTACCATGATGCCGTATCGCCTGGCTAAGCTGCTCTTACATGCAACTCGCTTCATCATGTCATTCGGTCTTGGTTTCGGCGGATGGGTGTCCACAGCACGGAACGTGCAATTGGCAGGCGGTGGTTTCAAGGGCAGTCTCTATGCCTATGTCGTTGGTCTGATAGCAGCTACAATCGGATGGGCAGTTCTGGGAGCTATCGAAGGTGTCATTGGCGGTGTGGTAGATGCAAGTGTTGTCTGCTGGGCCAGCGAGACTGGTGGCAGGAGTGGAGCAGGCGAAGCAAGATACTGCCGCGAGGCGGGCGAGCTTTTCGGAGAAGGAGATTATTAGTCTTCTTTTCGCTTTGAGCACGACGTCTTCTTTTTTCTTCTCTCTTTTGGATTACTCATATTACTGGATTGCTGGCGCTTTCATTTTTTTCTGATGGGCACAAGATACCACTGGGTGTGCTGAATTTCTCACGAATCATAAGGGGGCGTTTTGGGTTTTGAGCACTCGTTGGGTTGCTGGGATGGAGAGGTGAACAGGATATTCCTGCAGATAATATACAGAAGCACACTTTCGTTGTTTGAAGTATTGATGTATCAATCGTTTATCTGATTTGATGAATTTACAGAGACGGAAAAGAAGGGAGCACTTTATGGAGTCTCTTCTGCTTCATCCACTCTTCCTGTCACCCCTTACTAAACGCCTTGAGCTATGCATGCCATGTATCAAAGAAGCAACCCTGCTGAGAGAAAAAAAAAAAGTTTATCGTGCCGTCGTGTTTGAGGAAAAGATGCTTTTCAGATCTTTAATGCCTTGATCGATCTCCGCATCTAGCCAAGTGTCTGACCAGGACCCCAAGATGAGGGCACGGGGTTCTTGGGTCCCTTTGATGGCTTTGGAGCTTGGATCTCCAGACCAGCTTGAACCATGTTGATCTTGTGCAGCTTCAGACGCAAGGCATGTTCGATCTCGTCTGCAGTCTCAATGACACCACGATGGGCATCTGCGCGAGAGTCCTTTGGTGGTGCGATTAGCAGTTGATCGACTGTGTCGATTCTGGCGTTGAGGATGCCGCGGTTGATCATGTCGACTAGCTCCGTCTCCATCATCTGAGGTGTGCCTCCTTGTTTGGGGAATGCTTCAGACAGAGCGGACAAGGTGACTTGCGAGAAGGGAACAAAGTATTGGACGATGCTCTTGCTGCGGATAAGGTGATACAACATGTTGACGTGAGGGCCGAGGAAGATGTCGAGGAGGTAGTCTGTACGGTATGCTTCGAGGATTGCGAGACACTGGCTGTACTTTGCGCCGCAGAAGAAGGAAATCGCGCGACGAATGTGCGGTTCGAGTTCGAGGAAGTTGCGAAAGTTTGCGTTTTCGAGGACAGAGTCTTGGAGTTGCTGGCGGTCCATGGATGCTAGAGCACAGAGACCTCCGTATACGGCGATGTCGTTGGCGGTCATGACGGCGTGGGAGAAATCGATGTTTGCGACGGGGCCGACGGTGGCGTATGAGGGGTCGACTGCGAGGAAGGCATGGGCAGCGGGGCCGTAGTTGCCAGATCCTAGGTAGCCCAGACCGGTGCATGCTTGAGAGACGGAGTCGAAGCGGGGCTTGTCTTCGGGACGAAGTGTTAGAGAGCGAGCCTTTTGAGCGGTCGAGACGGCCGAGATCCAATTGGGAGAGACGATATTGATGTATGCCAGTTTCAGCGTCATCTCGGCAATGTGCTTGGGAGTGGTGCAGAACTCGCGCATCTTGTGGTAGGCCTTTGTTGCCAGCTCCAGCCTGTTCATGTTGAGAAAGTGAGTGCCGAGGTCTTCCTGGCCCATCCTGATGCTCTCCTTGATGAGGTTGTTCTTGTATCCGCGTAGCTCATTCTCCAGGCGCTCCGTCTCGTGCTCATTCAGCTTGTTGGTCTTTTCGACCCATGCGGTATCGACTTCGGCCAGAGCGTCGTCGGGGCTGATTTGGTGGAGCAGTTTTGTGAGATCGAGGTACTCTTGGGTGTCCTTTGCGTTCTTGGAGGCGGGGATGGCCAGGTGGAGGGCATCGAGAGCTAACGGAGGACACAGATGGGCAATGTTGCTCAGACGGTTCACGCGTGCGTATTCTAGAGTCTTGTGTGAGCTGAGGCGATAGCGGTGGTGTAGCGACATCAGGACATACGGTCATAGTTGGCGGCGTAGCTCTCCAGGTCGAACTTTGGAGCGTCCGAAACGATGAGGCCACCATTTGCTCTCCGGTCGGTAAAGTATGGACTTTGGTCTACTGGTTGCGCCATGGTTGTGTGGTGAGATAGCTTGTCTGGAGTGTTTGGCTGCGGCTGCTTGTGAATGACGGATGCATTGATTCTGCCGGCGTTGGCGTTGGTTGGGCCCGAGCTGCCACTTCACCGCCTTGATTACAGCGCCTGCCGAATAGTCGACGATGCTAGCAATCAGGCTCGAAACAACGGCTATCGGCTGTCGTCTCTCATCGCTATGGCGCTCCCTCTCGTTCTACCTGCCTCCCGGCGCGGGCAATGACCTTTTACGGCACCCCCGGAAAAGCATAACGAAAGCCCGCATATGCCGCACCTCATATTCGGCTGAAGTTACATCCCACGCTCTGCCTTGAGTCGCCGCACCCCGGCCCGACTGAATCTTGGTTTGGCAAAAAACTCGAGCTTCAACAAGGTCCCCTGTTTCACTCGTGTTTGAATCCTGTTGTTCTATCACTGTCCTGGCTCTCGCTGGCTTGCATTTAGCCTCTCAATCTATCCACCTCGCGTTTCCTCCCGATACCGTCATCGTATACCAGGATCGCTGACTTGACCGTGCGTCCCCCGGAATCCTTCTTGGAAGTGACGCCGAATTCGCTGTCCGCGCTCCAGCTGTCATCCTTCTGAATACCCAAGTGTATTCTCAAATCACATCCCACTGTCATGGCT
>Ga0268251_10000403_pt1 | contig 13908 bp, 8 predicted proteins | sample AgamicAsMae_FD_200527 | JGI IMG/M metagenome (GOLD analysis project Ga0268251, IMG submission 200527) | Agave microbial communities from Guanajuato, Mexico - As.Ma.e (v2) (version 2) | ecosystem: Host-associated > Plants > Phyllosphere > Phylloplane/Leaf | place: Guanajuato, Mexico | collected...
GACAGCTACTGTACCTGGTTATAGCGATCGATGCTCAGACTGGGACCAGATTGACAAAAAATACATAGTGGTCTTGACAAAAGGGGCAGTGTCTTTCGAGATATGATATACTCTAGACTCTCTTCGAAAATATCTCTAGTCCGATAAGCTCTGTGCCTTTGTATAGCGAGGTCATCGAGACGCGTGTGTGGCTACATCAAGGCACAGTGGTTTTGAGAGGACAGCATCCATGGAGATGAGATATCTTCCGGGTTCTAGAAGTTTATTAACCCATTAGATCTCTACGGGTCCCTTGTGAGCTGCCTCCCCAATAATTTTTCCGAGATTTGCTCTCTTCCCTTGAATACTCTTTCCCTCTTTCTTCTCCTGCTCCAATATCTTCTTTCTCGTATCTGACTAAGGGGGAAATGTTTTTAAGCTCCGACCTCCGCCGTAGACTTGTCTAAAGTCGGATGTCAGCGAAGGAATGGCACAGATATAGTGCGCAGAGCCGAGGTGCTGATGGCACTGGAACATGCCCACGGGGCTAGTATCCTTATGCTCTTTCACTGGACCACCCTTTTGCAAAGGTTTGTGACGCTCATAGCTATAACAATACACAGTGTTTTCGATAAAAGGGGCAGTATCCATCGAGATGTGATATACTTTGCACTCTCTCCGGGGTGCAACTACAGTCTGAGGATCTTTGTGCTTTTGTATCGTGAAGTCATTGGAAACGCGTGTGATATACTGAGGCACGGTGATCTCGAGAGAGAGGGTGGTGTCCACGGAGATGTGATATACTCGAAGTTCTCTTTGGATGCAACTCTGATCTGAACATCTTTGTGCCTGTGCATAGTGAGAACATCGATATGGAACGTTGCGGAAGGTGCAAGGGAAGCTGCTTTCAGCACACGGAGACGATACTGTCAATACTGTGTGTTTTCGACAACGATAACGACGATTCTGGCGATAGGATAAGCAAGACATATTCTCATTAACACATTCAATCTCCTATACAAACACCTCCTTCCTGTACCAACGAACCCTATCGCAAGTTCCAACCTCATCTTGGGAAGTAGGTATCGTTTTCCACCCTACAATCTGACTTCCAAGCTCGCAAGACACATACTCAATCTCTTCCCAAAGCTCTGCCTCGATGTCCCTTCCAAATCTCTTCAAGGTCTCCTCCTTGGTGCCGATCAGTCGATGCGGTATACCCGTCTTTGCATCCACTAATACACCCATATCGAAAAGCTGGACGGGATCGTATTTGGGTATGTTGTGGTGCACGGAGAAAGCGTCTGGTGGTACTTCCATTGTGGAGACACTGGCGGCTGTTGAGGTAGAATCTTGAGTCGGATCGTATTGCAACATTGCGCCTCCGTGGTAATCACCATGCTCGTAGTAGCCTATCGTGTCGACGCACTTTTTCACCTGGTGAAAGGGTGCTTTGGCTACTCGAGCAGCAAGAACGAAGGATTCTTTGTCGCCTTCTCCGGGACCTCCTTGGCTCATGAGTGGATAGTACTTTTCTGGACCATAGTAGTTGTAGTACGCTGATAACAGGAGCGTCAATGCATGTTTGGATTTGGACACCAACAGCTGTCCGGACTCTGTAGAGGCGAGTGCATTCACAGCTGGTACGGGCTGATCAACGATCTCGTAGAGATGCGCTGAAGCAGATGATGCCCAGAAGTCAGGCCAAGTGACAAGACCGGTGGAAGAAAACGGCTCATGCGAAAAGACGTGAGCAGGATCTTTAGTCACGAAAGCGTCAGCATCCAAGAAGAGCACATTCTCGAACGAGGAAGCCAGAATTGCAAAGACTTTGACTTGGAAGCTCGCAAGATACTTTGCCCAACCTCCCAGACGGCTTTCCAATCGCAGGCAATGAGCATTCATGCTGGGAAGAAGTGTTTGGCAAGTGTGCGAGTTCAATTCTGCCTCGGTGTCGACGAAGAGTTCAACTGGAAGTTGTGATCCGGTTCTCCGTAGCATTCTCAACGATATGACGAAGACCGGGAGATACTTCCCAGCAGCCGCAGAAACAATTCCTGAAGAGCGTTTCTGGGAAGGGAGACCGATGTGTCCAGCAGATTGCAGATACGCATTGTGCGCGAACCGCATGGTGGTGACATCCTTGGAAGTGAGATTGAGGAGATCCGGTCTAGATGTTTCTGCATTGGTGGTCCAGAAGACCACGGCAGCCGCTTGTCCTGTTCGTTGTATATCGACTTCGCCAGGTGAATTTTCTTTCAGTGCCTTGTATATGTCATTGCCAAAGGCAGAAAAGTCCTGATTCGTGACAAAACCATGGTGACTGCTTTCGAAACATCAGTGGCACGTCAGGAGGCTAAAAACCACTCGACACATACCCGAAGGCCTCCTTGACACTATCCCAACAAACATAGGTCAACAAAACCAGGAGACCAACTCCCAAAAGCCGGAGATTTTGGAATCGCGGCATCAGATTTATTCATGCATGATCAAGGGAGGAGTTTCGGTGTGTAGAGAAGGACTCTTGTGCATGACGCATCACGAAAACAGAAGAGAGTCCGGCGTCAACAAATTGTTGTCGTATGCATGCCACGAAAGCCGCTGGCCAAGGTTTCTTGGACAGGTTGTCTAAGCCCGAATCGGGTTTGGCAGCCGCGCCCCTTTCTTCGTATCTCTCCGTATCTGTTCCGATACGGCCGGTGAACGTGGAGATTGTGGACCATCGACTACGATAGATGCTTTCCATGGTGCAGAGAAGTCTCGAATGAAGATGTATCTGTTATTGAAGCAAGGTATGCATTGAATCTGCAGGAGAAGAGGAGTTGTTGTTTTGCATTTGATCTAGGATGCGATCGACCATGGTCCCTTGGACCCTTGGCGCATGCATTGCCACGGAAATAGCTTCGGATCAGCATGACACCGAACCCCGAACCTTGTGTAACCTCGAAAGCTAGTATTCCTACGACATCTCATATTCATCACTTGACAGTGTTCATGACATTCCTTCCTAGAGCATCAACATCGATGAACTCAATACCAAAATTGTGAAGAGGCCAGAAAGTGATGGCAAAGCCCGAGCACCAGCACTCGTGTTGGGGTTTTCTCTACCATCATTGATAGTACAAACTACTCCCTGATAATTCTTGAAATTATCCGTGATACAGTCCGAGAAAGTGCCATTGGTCGAGTTGGACACACAGCCAACCTGACATCCATCTGCGAAAACAAGAAAAGTGTCGTCGTAGTTCGAACAACAGGTCTTCATGGCCCTGGTAGCATTCAACGATGCCATCAGAGTGCACGTTTGCAAATTTGGCCAGTCGGTGTTGTTGATCGGAGCTGGAGAGATGCCTGTTCCACAATCGCGATTGGTCTCGAGTCCGTCTGGGTTGTTGCATTTGAAAAAGGAAACTTCTTTGTCTGCCAGACAAGTCTGGTATGCTTGATAGGCTTCGAGGTTCGTGCTATCGGCAAGTGCGCAAGACGCATAGGGGCCGATGGTAGTGTTGAAGTATTCAACATTTGCATGTCCACAGCAATCAACTAGTGTTGACGGGAAGTTGTTGCATGCTGGGACAGCACAGGCGGCTTGAGAGTAGTTCGAGGAGGTCGAGTCACTCCATACGCTAGGGACATATCGTCCGAGAAGTCTCGGGCATGCGTCGGCTGGGTTGTTGGTTATAGTGGTTGAGTTCGACATCGTAAGTTTATGATCAATCTAATTTATCCAGAATAGAGTAGTCCTACCTTGAGTATTTGTAGTCCTTATATATGACGTGGGCGAGCCCTTCTGGCAGCATATTCCTACATCCTTACGTACGAGTGTTTCTGTTCCATGCTCCATTGACGATCTTCTATCTGTATCAACTTGATCTTGCGAATTTGTGGTCCGGACTCCATCTTGGCAATCCTTCGGGCATGTTTTATGCTTGGCTTAGGAGTCAGAGACTACAACAAACATTGTCATTGAGGAGAGTCTGCTAGCGATCTCCTGACATCATGATGAGGATACTCTTGACATCAAGGTGAAAGAGGAAAATAACGTGTCATTAATAAATCGGGTATCTAGCAATGTCGTGAGTGTGAACAGGCAATATCGTGTTCATCGTAAGGAAATAATTCATATCAGCCGAGTCTGTTCAGCCATCCACCGATTCGGTCACGGCCATTCTGGCTGCTGATACTACCCAGTCGCTGCCTCAAGCTTGGTCGTCTTGCAGGAGGCTGGGCGGGTGGTGGGGGTGGGGCCAGGCCAAGCATGCTCTCAGTACCAAATGCGTTCATCGCAATGCCAGGGTCGTTGTCAAACATAGATGTGGATTGCCGTCTTGATCTGCGACCACTCTCGCGCTCGCCACGGCGAGCAAAGGCAGCATTGCCGATGACGCTGGCGTTGATGCGGGATGTGCTCGAAACGTAATTGTCGTTGAGGAAGTGGTCACCGCGGTTTCCAAAGACTTCCTCTGTCACAGTATCACGTCGGCGGGGCCGGGGACGGTCGGGCAGAGGTCGTTCGGAGATGTTAGTGGTAGACAAACGGCGAGCCAGTGCTTCGTCGGCGCGCTCCTGACGCCTTCGTGCATCGAGTTCTTGCTGGTAGGTCATAGGCGGGTTTCTAGAATGGCTTCTACGTGGTTCGTGTCGGTCGTTTCTATCATTAGGTTCATTTCTATCGTGTCTGTCGTGGCGAGGTATGTTTATGACGGCTTCGGGAACGCGCATGTGGTTCAAGCGGTCTTGGTCAGGGACGTCGACATTATTGAACCAAGGACATTCGCAAGTCTTCCAAGGGCTGGCACAGAGCATGCAGAAGTCTGAACCGCAACGGCAAGTCATATGATTGCAGCCTTCCTTGAGCTCGACCATGGCCTTGCAGTTGTAGCAGCGTTGCCATCCTTTCTCTTTGGCCAAGTCGACAAGTCTCTTGGTCTCTGGATCTTTGGGACACTCGCCGCTGGTATGTAGCTTGTTGTTGCACAAGGTGCACACCTTTGTCTTACATCTGGGACAGCGACCATACTTGCGACCTTGGAGCTTGTGCACATTGGAAGGCTTAATCCATTGGCCGCAGCCCTTTGCAGGGCAGTATACGCGGTTCTTGGTTGTGTACTCTTGATACTTTGTGTTCCACAAGATCTTGAACTTATCGTCGAACAGGTGGTCGACGTGTTTGAGAGGGATATGGTCTTGGTTGCAGCATTTAGGAGGCATGTGAACAGGGTCCTTAATGGACATGGTGAAGATGCGGCGAAGACATGAATTACACATTCGGTGGCCGCATGGTAACTTGGCGGATCGAGTTACAGGCACGTCGTCGGAGCCGCATGTCAGGCATTCGGCGGTGCGGGCTTGTGGTGGTAGGGGCGACGAGACGGAGGCTGGCGCAGGGACTGAGGGTCGGAAGATGGAGCCTAGGAAGGACGAAGTGCGACGATGTTGTTTCTTGTCTTTGTCCTTATCTTTGTCAATGGCTTTGTGGACTTTGGGAGTGCTTTGACTTTGGCTCGTCGAGGCGCTTCGCTGCAGTGTGGGCCGTTTCTCGAGCGTCGAACTCTCGTGTTTGCTCTTGGCCGCGCTCGATACCGAGACAGACGCCTTTGACTTGGATTTGCTGGGTTCGTAATAATAGCGAACCGACTCCGGGGCCAGGTGGTTCACACTGTTCCGACGCGAAGAAGCTGCCATGACGGCATCTGAATACAAGAATTGGATTGTGGGTCAGTCTGGGTCCATGTGGATTTGGTGGATGAATCGTGCTCGAGCAAACCACCATGCGCACAGACCATGGGCTCTCAGACTAAAACTCCGTCTGCTATGACACATTTCGACTCATCGGTCTTGACCTTCCTTCCCAATCTCCACTGACAACTTGCTCCAATCTACTACTCTCTATACGCTATACTGTCAATTGGTCTTGTCTACCACCTCAATTGACATATCCACCTCTATACCAACTATCGCCGATACCGGCCACCAGAAATTTATTGGTCAAATCACCTCCAACCACATCATTCCATATACCAACATCACCATTATTGTACTTAACAAGACCCTCTTCTTCAGCTGTATGAATGCTAATCGAGCTGCAGAAACCATCGTAATGGCCGACCCGAGACCTAGCCCTACATCAGACCTCCACTGGAGCGACTACAGAGGTGCTATCCACCAGATCTTTGCTGCAAATGCGAACAAGCACCCCGAGAGGACTTGTGTAGTAGAGACTGCTTCTTCCAACTCTCCTAAGAGGGTATTGTCATTGCTTCTCTTATCAACTTCCTACATGCTAAACTCTCCAGGTCTTCACATACCAGCACATTAATGAATCGAGTAATGTCCTGGCACACCACCTTGTGGCCAGCGGCGTCCAGCGGGGTGAGGTCGTCATGGTCTATGCTCACCGTGGTGTGGATTTGGTCGTCGCTGTGATGGGTGTACTCAAGGCTGGCGCTACCTTCTCCGTCATTGACCCTCTATACCCTGCCGATCGTCAAATCATTTACCTCGATGTTGCCAAGCCTCGTGCTCTTGTGGTCATCGAGAAGGCCTCTCAAGAAGCTGGCAAGCTTTCAGATACCGTCCGCGAGTACATTCAGGAGAACTTGAGACTAAGAACTGAAGTCCCTGGCTTGCAATTGCAAGATGACGGTTCAGTCATTGGTGGCAATGTCGATGGTCGCGACTGTCTCGAGTCTCAGCAACAATCCCGCGCTCAGCTTCCCGACGTGGTTGTAGGCCCTGATTCGACACCTACTCTTTCTTTCACCTCTGGCTCAGAGGGTAGACCCAAGGGTGTCAAGGGTCGTCACTTCTCCCTGGCCTACTACTTCCCCTGGATGCAAGAGCGCTTCGGGCTTTCCGACAAGGACCACTTTTCTATGCTCAGTGGTATCGCTCACGATCCTATTCAGCGCGATATCTTCACTCCCCTCTTCCTAGGCGCCCGTCTTATTGTGCCTCCTGCCGAGGACATCACCTTCGACAGACTGGCGAAGTGGGCTAGTGACAACGAGATTAGCGTCACTCACCTCACCCCTGCAATGGGTCAAATTCTTCTTGGTAGCTTGGAGCCTAAGGTCAACTCATTGCACTCGGCATTCTTTGTTGGTGACATCCTTTTGAAGAGAGATTGCCGTAGACTGCAAGACTTGGCCCCTAATGTTCGCATCAAGAACATGTACGGTACAACCGAGACTCAGAGAGCTGTCAGTTTCTACGAGATCCCCAGCAAGTCTGAAGACTCTTCATACCTCGACAAGATGGGTGATGTTATCCCTGCTGGCAAGGGTATGCTTGACGTTCAGCTGCTCGTCGTTGACCGCTCAAACAGAGATCGCATCTGTGAGATTGGCGAGATTGGTGAAATCTACGTCAGAGCTGGCGGTCTCGCAGAGGGTTATCTTGGCCCCGAACTCAAAGAGCTCACCAACTCCAAGTTCGTTCAGAACTGGTTCGTTGACAACGAGAAGTGGGTCAAGGAAGACCAGGAGAAGGCTACCAAGGCTGGCAAGGATGAGCCCTGGAGAGAATTCTACAAGGGTCCCAGAGACAGACTTTATCGCTCTGGTGATCTTGGAAGATACACTGCTGACGGAAACGTCGAGTGTACCGGTAGAGCAGACGATCAAGTCAAGATCCGCGGTTTCCGTATCGAGCTTGGAGAGATCGACACTCACCTTTCTCAACATCCCCTCATCAGAGAGAACGTCACTCTCGTCAAGCGCGATCACGAGGAGGAGCAGATTCTTGTCAGCTACTACGTTCCTGACCTCAGCAAGTGGGCAGCCTGGAAGCAGAAAAAGGGAGAGGCTGACACTAACGTGGCTGATGATTTGAGCATTCCCGAGAGGTTGAAGATGTTCAACAGCTTGACTAATGATGTCAGAGAGCACTTGAAGAAGAAGCTAGCTTCTTACGCTGTCCCTACTCTGTTTGTTCCTATGGTCAGACTTCCTCTGACTCCCAACGGCAAGGTCGACAAGAGAGCACTTCCCTTCCCGGAGAAGTCGGAATTGCTCGCTGCTTCATCAAGCCAGCCTATTCAAGATGCCGCTACTCGTACCGAGACCGAGAAGGCGCTCGCTGAGATCTGGGCTCTGTACCTCCGCAGCTATGCCGCTGAGAGCATTCCCTCGAACGTTCCCTTCTTCGACCTTGGTGGTAACAGTATCGCTGCTGTTCAGATCCCATCCCAGATTCGCAAGAAGTGGCCGGATGTCACCATCCCAGTCAGCGCCATTTCCAAGAACCCGACTCTACAGCAACTCGCCGGCGAAATCGACCGCTCCTTGAACCCTGTTGGACTTCGTCTCGACGCACAAGCCCCTGAGACTGATGACCAGGAAGAGTTCTACTCAAACACCCTGCCTGAGTTGATCAAGGAGATCCCTGCCAAGATTCAGTCTGCCAGCAGACAATCCGCCAAGCAACAAACAGTGTTCCTCACTGGTGCAACTGGATTCTTGGGATCTTACATCCTTCGCGATTTGCTCTCGTCTGGCAACAAGGTCATCGCACACGTCCGTGCCAAGTCGACAGAGGATGCCTTGCAGCGTGTCCAGGCGACATGCCAGGCATACGGTATTTGGTCAGACTCGTGGGCATCTAACCTTGAGTGTGTTACTGGTGATCTGCAAGAGCAACCTCTACTGGGCATGCAGCAGGATGTGTACGACCGTGTCGCAAAGGAGGCCGATGTTGTGATTCACAACGGTGCCATTGTGCACTGGCTCAAGCCCTTCTCCTCTTTGAAGTCTGCCAACGTTCTCAGCACTATCTCGGCAATCAAGTTGTGTGCTACTGGCAAGACCAAGAAGATGGCCTTTGTTAGCTCTACAAGTGCTCTCGACTCTGATCACTACGTGGAGTTGTCCAAGAACCTCATTGCTTCTGGTGCTGCTGGCGTTAGTGAATCTGATGACATGGAGGGAAGCAGACAAGGTCTCACTACTGGTTACGGTCAGGGCAAGTGGGTGTCTGAGCGTCTGATGGAAGAGGCTGGAAGAAGAGGCCTGGTCGGCTCTATTATTCGTGCCGGCTACGTGCTGGGTGACCCCAAGACTGGAACTACCAACACCGACGACTTCCTCATTCGTATGCTCAAGGGTTGCGTGCAAGTCGGATCTAGACCCGACATTACAAACACCATCAACATGGTACCCGTCGACCACGTCGCCAGACTCGTCATCGCCACAGCTCTGAACCAGCCCGTCGCACCCATGGTTGTCTGCCACGTCACTGGCCACCCTCGCCTGACCTTCAACCAATATCTCGCCGCACTTGAAGCCTTTGGCTACGAAGCACCCAAGGTCGACTTCCCCGCATGGAGGGATGCCGTCGAGAGCTATGTCGAGCAAGGCAAGGAAGAGCACGCCCTGCTCGGTCTCTACCACATGGTCACTGGCGATCTGCCCGGCAGTACCAAAGCACCCGAACTTGACGACAGAAACTCTGCCGCTGCACTCAAGGCTGATGCCGCAAGATCTGGTCAGGACTTCTCCGCTGGCAGTGCCGTCACTGAGGATATTGTTGGCCAGTACTTGAGCTTCCTTGTTGCTAGAGGATTCATGCCTAAGCCTACTAAGCAAGGTATCAAGACTCTACCTGAGTCCAAGATCACCAAGGAACAGGTTGAGGCTTTGGATCGTGTTGGTGGACGTGGAGGTGCTGCTTAAAGAAATTCAACACAGGGTAAAAAAGTAGATAGATGATATTAGCGAAGGTACGACATTATGTATCAAAACAGGTTACAAAGAGGTTCGAAGCTCACTATTTGAATCGTGTTTTGTGTAGAGAGTCGGAAGAATGACCTGTAGAATGATTGTTGAAAAGTAATTATAATTGTTATGACCATTGCTGATCCCAAAGGTTGATGATGCGATGTCTGCCTGTCCCCAGCTTCAAAGAAAGAGAGAAGCAAAGAAGATCGTGCTGTGCTTGCAGCAATAGCTCCTTCAGCCTGTGCCGACTTTCCGTCCCCTCTTTCCAAAAAATATGTTTCGTGTTTCTTTCTCCTTCCTTCCTTCCTTTCCTTCCCTTCCAGTTGTCGGTATAAAAGTGCCTCCTTGAATGAAACGCCGGTAGACCCTGTCGATGGTCATGCAAAAAGAAATTGTCGTAAAGAACTCATAGCACATTTAAGCCTTGGTAGTAAAGTCGATCTCGTCGGGGTACTCGCCACCAGCAGCAGCACTCTCAGTGCCATTGCAAGAGCAAGAATCTGCAACAACCATTAGCATCACTATTCCCTTAACCCTCACTCTCCTCTTTTTTCCCAGCAAATCATCATCACTCACCCTTTGATCTCTTGCCACAAGCGCAAGCCTCGCCAGAAGAAGGCTTTGTGTTTTCCTGAGTGGAGCGCGAGCAAGTGCAGGCACCGGCGGCGCGTTGGTTGCAGCTGCAGCGTGCGCCGCTGACTGCGTTTTCGGTGGATGCTTTTTCGCAGGTGCAGTGGAGGGCTGGTTGCTTGCCGCAGGAGCAGGTGGCTTCTTTTGCGCAGACGCAGCCGCCGGGGCGGCCGCAGCAGGTTACGGGGACGGAGGCGGTGGGGGCGGACATTGTGTGTGGTGGTTTGTGGTTTGTGGTGGTGTGTGGAGTGTGGTGTGGTCGGGTTGGTAGAGATGGAGGTTGTAGAGTTGAGTGAGTTGGTTGGATGGTTGGCTGATGTAGAGGTGAAGTGTGGTATTGTATTGGGTGGTGTTGGCATTTATATTCATTGAATGGTAAGTGAGCTGTTTACCTATGACATAGCTGTTGTCCAATCACGAGAGCTCTATTGCTCAGCTTCACTTGATTGACCAATTATATGGGAGATGATTACCGACTCCCGGATTAGAAACAGACGGAGGCTGAGCCGATTGACCAATCAAAGCATCTTCGATTACCTGCTCACGCGACAGCCGCTTCCAGAATTATCGAGCTTGCTCTTGGCATGGGCTGAGGCATCCCATTCTTGCAGCTGTGCTCGGCCCTTTTGTGAGTATGCTGACCTTTCTGTTCTTCGATTGGTCCTGCAGATGATTGATCCTTCTGTTTTCTCTGGCGTATCCTTTTGTTGAAGTTCGTGCTCCTTTGCGTCTTTGCAGGGGGTTTTTGAGCCAGTATGAATATCTGGTATGGACTGCCTGACTAACTATATCTGGAAATGGCTCTTTCCACGGTGTGTAAGGTAACGTCAACTGGACTGTACAACTGTACGTGGCACACAGCTACATAAGACACGCTTAGACGGTAGGACGACATAGATTCACAGGATACTTCTTTTGCTGCTCTCAAGACCGACCTCAGCTGATTAGCCTATTCTTACACGACTTCAAACTGATCTCCTAGCAAGAACTACACTACCTCCCCATAAGAAACCTCCATCTGAGGTGACAGCAGCAGTTTCTAGTTTTGACTCTCGAGGTGCTATTGCAATATCCATATAAGTCGTTTGGATATAACGCACGAGATGACCGTGGTGACCGACCGATACATTGTGGCAGATCTCCGAGGGACGGTGCAACATTTCTATTCATTCTTTTCGTAGTCTACCTAGGCTACAAATCTCTCCTAGCATGTCAATTCTCGCAGACAACAAGAGAGGAGAAAGAGTTCTCTAAGGGCATTCGGTAATATTGTGCATCTTCTTGAAGTCGTCGCCAGAGATGCCCTTGGGGCAATCGCCAGGGATACCACAGCACATGGGCCCGTTGAGACACAGGTTCGGGTGTGCGACCCTGAATCCATAATCGCAGTCGCGCTTGTAGTACTCGACAGGCTGAGCGTCAGTCTCTTCCAATCTCATCTTGAAAGGCGTACACTTGAAGCCGCCAGCATAGACGATATTACCCATGGCCAGTGGCCAAATAATACCGTCAGGCTCGCAAGTGACGAAATCATTGCCGTTGTAGCGCAGCACGGTCTGGTTGGAGAAATCGTCAAGGTCGACGTGGAAAGGCGTGTTGACGGCGTAGTCGTCGGGCAAGACCAAGTCTGTCTTTGGCAGAGTGTATTCGAAGCCAAGGACACCATCGGTAACCACTTCCTGGCCCTGAGGGTCGAGAATGCTGAGCCAGAATGCCTCGGGCTTGTCGTCGTACTTGCTGGCGGTGGGGCCATACAGAATGGTCTTGTTACTCGAGTAGCAGTCCGGGTCTGATGTCGGACACACAGTGTCGGCGTCACCACCAGCATAGAATCTGCCGAAACGAGCTTGAACGGGGAGGTTGTGGAGATCCAGAGCAGTGTTGTTCCAGATGTACGGCATGTAGGACTTTGCTGCGGATACAGCAGAGACCACAGAGAGGCTCGTAAGCAGGGAAGAGGTTCTCATTGTGACAATGATGGACAAGAAGTGATTGGATGGAGGAAAGTCTTTCTTGTGAGGAATTTATGGACTTTGACTTACGGGGAATAGCTACGTTATATACTGTTTCACTTTCGTATCGAGAAGGCGGCGGGATGCATAGATCGACTGGAAATCTCCGTCATCTAATCACGATGAGAGCACAAATGACGGCCTGCCGCCTGACTATACGTGAAGGATCTTGAAAGAGTGGACATTGTGGATGCCGTCGGTGCCAAGACGGGCACAAGCAGAGATGGACTATTTTTAGGTGCCTGCTTGGATATATCGACATTGACGAATTATCATGGTCCAAGACAGCCAGCAATCATCAAGGAAGACAGAAGCATTACCTTTTGTTGTTTGAAAACCATATGAAGTTTGTACGACTGGAATTGATATTACTGTAAGCTCGCAGGAGCCAATTACTCACGCACAGCGTTTAAAGTAAGAACTCGCTAATGAAAACTCTATTCTCTGGACTCGATTGCGTGCATACAGTCCTGAGCGTCATGGTGTCTGTGTGACATTGAGCCTTTGAAGGGAGGATAAAGCGGTAGACGCGATCGATATTCGGCCTCTCATTCCTGACTGTCTGATCGATGTTCTCATCAGATACATTGTTATAGGGCAACGAGGAATAAGAGGCGAAGGCCATGTAGAACAAATTGTTCCTATTCTACGAGGAATTTACATTGCTCCGTGGACACTTCCTACAGAAGAAAAATCAAAAGATTAGAGAAAGTAAGAAGCAATTTCACCACCATTGTTCGCGTCCATCATCTGCCAAAGCTCTTTCTGAGCGACCATCGCTCTATTCAGTGTAAGAGCCATTGGACGTGACAGCGTCCCTAAAGCAGCCAGCAGACTGCGCAGAACATCCAGCTTGATTAGCACCCGGAGCACTACGACACTGATTTTCCTGCGTCTCACAAGCCCCACAAGCAGCATTCTGAGCCGCGCAAAACGCATGATTGGTGTCTGGAGCATAGGCACATGTACTGTATGAAGCATCACAATCGTAGGCTCCATAGACGGAACCAGGGTTCCCGGTGGTGTGGAAACAGAGTTGAGCATCTACGGTGCATTGGATGCCTTTGGCGTAGTCTGCGGTCACTCTGCAGGATTGCTCGGTTTGCCAGCAGGCTTCGCAGGTGTTGCGGGTGTCGTTGCAGTAGCTGTCTGAGAGATAGGGGTTTGCGATGCAGCTGACGTAGGCGACGTTGCAGTCGAAGACGGCGCGTTTGACTGGAGTAGCCATGGCAGATGCGGCCATAGTCAAGGCGATGATGGTGGTGCTATAGAGCATCTTGAACTGATATTGAGAGGAATTTTGAACAGGTGTTGGTCTATGTTGTTGATGGAGTTGAGGTGTTCTGCTTGATGTTGCTGATAATGAGCAGATCAAAGTGTGCAACGACTTGCCTTTATATACAAAGATCCAGTCTCATGTTGACGGATGTAGTTCGTATGCTGACTGGACCAACAGTGCCACCTCTTTCGTACTCTTGCTACTACGTAGCATTCTCGCGTCAGATCAAACATCCATATCGTGGATTCAGCAAGGTCCGATCCAAAGTGTGGTTCCTCTTTGCAAGCATAAA
>Ga0268251_10000404_pt1 | contig 13899 bp, 14 predicted proteins | sample AgamicAsMae_FD_200527 | JGI IMG/M metagenome (GOLD analysis project Ga0268251, IMG submission 200527) | Agave microbial communities from Guanajuato, Mexico - As.Ma.e (v2) (version 2) | ecosystem: Host-associated > Plants > Phyllosphere > Phylloplane/Leaf | place: Guanajuato, Mexico | collected...
CTTTGAGGCCAGTGACCTCGCCGGCGGCCCTCTGTACAGTCCCATCTTTTGGCATCTTTTCCCAGCTCGGTTGCCTACTCTGGGTGGGGGCTCTGAGGGCGGATTGAGGTTGGAAACTGGCTCGTCTTTCGAGGGCAGACGTGAACCGCTCGCTGCCGCTGTCGGATTCGACCGACGACCTGGGAGGGCCATAGGCCGACTGCGGGCGTTGGGCGACGGCCGGCATGGCGGCGGGCGTGTGTGTGTCTAGGTCGTATGGGTGGGCGGTGTTTCGGACGTGTCTCTCAGGCGCGGTGGTGGTCGGGGTCCAGGGACAGGGGCAGGGACAAAGGCAGAAGCGTGTCCAGGTTGAAGATGTTGAAGCTGAGCGACAGCAGTGGCGGCGATGAAGACAGGACGGTTGTTGGCCTCATACCAGCCAGAGACGCAGATGGCAGTCGTCACAGTCGGGGATTGGATGCAAAATGCAGCAAGAGAGAGTGGTCGGGTACGGCGTTCCACTCTCGCATCGAGGGTTATGCGTGGGCACGGGGCACGAGGCTGTCCAAACCGACCATCCAGGAGATTGAAATGAAGTCACTGGCGATGCTGAACGGCTGTTTGTTGTAGTATCTGAGACACAGCAATTCCATCGGCACCCAAGTCTGCGATATGCTTGCCCTGGAGCAACGGGCCACGCCAAGTCAGCAACCTTCGCGGCCGACGTTGAAACCGGCGGAGCACGAGTTCACCACTCCCGACCCACATTTCCCTTGCCGACTGCACTGCGACTCGCAACTTTGATCAAGTTCAACTATTCTCTTGCTTTTCTAAAAGCTAATTCTTGATTCTTCTGCCTAACACTCATTCCACGCTCTCTTCATGCTACCATCTCCCGACCTCATGGCATACTGTCTTTGCCCGTAACCATGCGGCTGAGCCTGCGTTTCAAGGGTCATTGCATCATTTCTCGTTGTCGTTGTCGTTGACAATCTACTGTTCTCCTTATCGAGTCTCATGACTGCCCGTCATAACCAAGCCATACCCGCTTAAGAAGCCACCGTGGACAAGACGCCGCCGTCCACCGCGATGATCTGGCCATGGACGTAATGGTTTGTTGCCAACAGGAGCATAGTCCTGGCCATTTCTTCGTCCTTTCCACCGCGCATATGAGGAACGTGACCCTTGTCGGCCACCTTCTCGGCAGGCAGGTCACTCTTCTGTCTATCATCGGAGCTCTTTGCTGTCATCTCGCTAGGGAAGTAACCCGGAGCAACTGAGTTGACTCTGATGCCGGCCTTCAAGAATTCAGCAGACATCAGCTTGGTCAGATGCACAGTTGCACCCTTGGCTGCGTTGTAACTGTCACGAGTAATGGTAAGCTTATGTCCTCCACATGTAGATCAAATTGAACGTACGCAAAGTGGCCTTGGGCGTGACGCATGATACCACTCATGGACGAAGTGGTGATAACGTTTGCGCTGAACTTCTCTCCAGGACCCTTGGGCTTCATCGAGGCCTGCAGTAAGGGCAGGAAGGCAACAGTGGTGAAGTAGACTGAAGTCACATCTGTAGAGTAGGTCTCGTTCCACTGCTCGACCGTCTCGTTCTGCCACAGCTTGTCCTTGAGCTCTCCAGCATCTTCCTGATCAGGTTCAGCCTTGGGTCCACTGACACCCGCGTTGGCGACTATCACCACATGTTAGCCTCGTCAGTTTCCACATTACGAACAGGAACATACCGAGCAGATGGATGCACTTCTCCTTCTCCTCGATCTGCTTTACCAGCTTCTCGAGATCGGCCTTCTTGGTGACATCAATGTTTCCGATACTGCTCGTGTGATCAGTAATGCTTCCTCATCAAATTTAGCTGAGGTCAGACATACGGAATGATCTCTCCTTGGTCAGGCTCGTGCTCCTTACTGGCAGTCTCGAGCTTCTCGGTGTCTTTGGATCTTGTTAGCATTGGTACACGCAAGTATAGCAGAGACTACCCACTTCTGCCAATGATGTAGACTTTGGCGCCTGCAAATACTGTCAGTCATACACTCTTCAATTCCTAGTAGTGAATCCATACCGTTGGCGGAAAGAGCCTGAGCGGTCATCAGACCGATGCCAGAACCGCCTCCAGTGACAACAGCAACCTTGCCCTCCATGCTGAAGAGCTTGTGGGCTTGCAAGTGGTGAGTCTCGGCCATGTTTGTGGTCTTTTGTAGTGTGTTAGTAAGGTAAGAGAAGTCGGTACAGTGCAATTGAGTAAATGAAAACGGTCTGGGATGGATTCTCTTAAAGGTTGAGGGAGCTCTGCATAAGGAAAATAATAGGTGAGAGGCTCCACGCGCTGATGATCAGCAGTGACGTATGTATAAGCTCACGCTGATCAACATGCTTTCTCGGCTGCAATTGCCATTCTATCCACAGATCATGTGCTGTGGTCCTTGATCGCTTTCTCAATGCTTGATTTTATTGTCATAGTAAGAATAAGGTGGTATCTGGTTCAGCTTGTCGCTGTGAGGAAAGGAAAACAAAAGGCTTCGCTGCTGCTCAAAACACAAATCAGGAGTGCTAAAGAGAGCGCCTGTACGTCCCGCGTCGCTTTTATTGAAAGGGGCCTGCCTTTACTCGGGATCCTTCTTTCCGCTGGCATTATATCCAAATTCCGTTTCGGAATTCTCATTGTGGTCTGATGGAGGCTGCTTTCCTCCTAGCCTCAAAGACAGCTGCCCTTCGAAGAGCGTTTTGTCGCGTCCAGCCTATGTCTGTAGGGGGAGGCTGTCTTGATTATGGTCAACACTGGTTGGTTTCCGGCTGCAGCTGTTGTCCTGTCTGCATGATAAACCCCTGTATGTCTCAATCAATCTTCCAGTGACTTGTGAGACTGCTATCATCGTGGCCCTTGCCAAGATACAACTCGACTGCGTAGAGTGCCATGGTTCCGGCGAGATTGGCCCACCTCCAGACATTACTACCTGCATCTCCACCTTGGCTTGTCCACCACTCTCCGGGGTGATCAGCCGAAGCTGAAGCGAAATGTTGCATCAGCAGACTAGTGTAGACAGCAATCAGAATACTAGGGCTGAAGTAGCTGAGGAAGCCGAGCACTTGGCCGACGCCATCGCTGTCTTCGAGAGAGGGTTCTTGCGAAAGTGCGCGAGCTCCTGATTCACGCACAGCCGGGATGATGCGGGCGGAAGCATACATGACGAAGAGGCGATAGGCCAGGGAGATGATGACTGAGGGAGTGATGGTCATGATGGCGGCGAAGATGAAGTTGAAGGACGTATGAATGGTGGATGGAAGAGTAGAGAGGGCGTGCATCAGAGTAGAGTATGATGCCATGATGATAGGTGGCAGTGGAGGAAAATCGGGTTCGGCAGGAACTGGAACGGACTGGGAAGGGTTTGAAGGCTGGTAATCGGTGAAGATCTGGTAAATGCACAGGGTGACATAGGCGAACTGGTCAAAATCAGTCTACTGGGCGCAGAGAAGAAGGATGTTTGGAAGACTTACGAGTAGCGAGCTCTCAACGGGATTACCCTTGCCGCTACCGATTCCCCAGACGCAAAGGAAGAAGGCGCAAGTGATAGCGACGCCGATCAGGATAGCATCGACATTACCGAGCTCTGGGAAAGTTGTAATCCTCCAAAGGAAGTAGACGGAACTCGAAATGATCGAGGCAGATGTGATCAGCAGACCGATCTGCAGGGCGATAGTTAGCCTTCGCTGTCTATTTGTTTACGCAGGTTCAGCCGGCTTACCATCCAACCATCCCCTCCTTCACGGTTCACCAGATATCTCGTGATCTGACCAGCGGCCTGAATGACGAGCAGACTGCAGAAGCCTTCGCTGAGCTGGAAGACGGGCGTCGACCAGCGCAGCAGTTTGTCCCAACCGCCGATGGTAAGTGACTGGACCAGACCGTCGCTGCCAAAGAACCATGCGTACAAGGTATCGTGCTGTGCTCTTTTCCCGCTGAATGTCTTTTCCACCCAAGCGGTCGCGTCCGAGTCGACCGAGAACTTGTTGAGACTCCAGATCATAAGGGTGGGAATGACGATCCACTGCGAGGCGGCGATGGTGTTGACGAGGGCATAGCGAAGGCGGGAGCTATCGGGCGTAGCAAGTCGTAGCGCAGAATAGAAGAAGTAGAAGGCGCTCAGCGAGAGTGAGAAAGCGAGACCGCAGGTTCGGCCGCCGACATCAAAGGCCAGTGGGATGGTGAAGACGACGCTGAACAGAAACAGGAGCGCCGACAGAATGCGCGTAATGTACCACATGGGCGCCTCCAGACGACACGCTCAACCGGCGTGTATGGGATCCGAAGAAGTCGGAGAGGACTCGAAGGAGATGTTGTAATGGGCGCAGCGCAGCGCATCCAAAGTGGCTTGAAGTCTTTCTGCCGCCCGCTGTCTCTGACCGCCCTTTGACTCTTGATGGGCTGTGTGAAGTGCCTGTTTCGCCCGGAGGTCGACTACTCGGGGCGAGACAACCTGAACTTCTGGAAGGCTGCGTAGAAGAAATGTATTCCTGTCGCAGTCGGACAGCGTCCTTGGTCGACGAGGCCAGCCCTGCTTGTCTGAGCTTTGGGGGGGCACGTTGTCCTCTTTCTGTCGCGTGCTGTCCCTCTAAATTACCTTCCCCACTCCGTGACCCTGTTCGATTTCCACAAGATGTTTCTGAAACTCGGAAGACCGTGGACTTCCTGCGCTGGTCTTTGTTGCTTGTCAGAATTTTGATGCTTCCATTGGATAGTGCTTGCGGTTCTTATGAAGAGTTGTTGTTCGCAAGAAGACAGAAAAACTGAGGAAGGTGCTGCCCGCTACCGACCTGCATCCCGCGCCGAGGGCAAAGCCACGATGCTGCATGCTTGATGATACAATAATTCGTTAATTACACACTAACTACTGGGAATCCGGTTTCTCGAGCATCCATCATCATTCTTGTTCACCGCCCGCCTTTAGTTTGGAATCTCATCGACGCTGCGCACATCTTCCGACTTGGAAACGTTGATCCTGTCTCTGGTCTTCTTGCTGTGTGGGTAAACATCCTTCCTCAAGCGGTTGATTCCTCCGAGAGGCCTATGCGCATCCAGACCTCTCCACGCGTTCAACGACATGCGATCTTCCCAGAACACACGTCTTTCGTGACTGAAGCTGTCTTGTGCAGAAAAGATAATAGTGCCTAGCGATTGATAAGGACTCGTTGCCTCATCCCATACGACGCTTCCATCCTCGGTAGGATGATGGGCTGGATCCGTTCCCAGCTGGATCTGCATCTTGTGAGTAAGTCTCATCTATACAAGCAGCTGACTCTTCTTACCTTGAATTCGTATTTGGCTTCTTTGCCGCCAAAATAGTCAAACAGCCAGTCCGACAAAACGCATGACGGGTCATCATTCTTGACCTTGTCGTCGGCTGCTTTCTGAGACTCCAACACAGGGAACAAAGCCATGTGTCCGTAGTATTGCCCAAATCTGAATGCTGACTGAGTGTACATGGAATGGGAGATGATGTTGGTGTTTGGAAGCATATAAGGCGCGTGTTGCTTCACCAGATCCGTTCGCAGCTTCAAGTGTCTGCCTAGGGCCGCAGGATCATCGAAATACTTCTCCCGAAGACTCATGATATCCAAGGTCGTATCGACATCTGTCAGCTCAATGCTAGGAGCGTTGTTGAAGAAGAAGTCCTGGGTGTTGACTGAGCTGTCGACACCTTCCAGTCGGGGTCCTGTGACACCAAAGACCTTGAGTCCTAGACCACGAGGACCGTTCTCCTGATCACGTTGTAGAAGATATGGTTCGTTTGCATATCTGGCTGCAACGTCATAGGTTTTGCCTGGCTCTGAGAAGATGCCCTGACGAAGATGTTCTGGAAGATCCGGATGAACTTGAAGCTTGCCCTTGACGATTCCCTGCGTTTTCACATGGGTCGCCCTGAAAGCCTTTCTGTGAAGGTCAAAGTTGCGTTTTTGCATGCGCTCCATGACCTCCTTGATACGCTGCGTCTTCTCTTGCTCGTCTGGTTTGATGGTCTCGACTCCAGAAGCGTTCCAGGCAAGGTAGGCGTCATTGGGTGGTGCGCTAGACAAGCCGCGCTTGACATCTGTCCAAGCTGAACTCACAGTCTCCTTCAATGCTTCCGTCATCATTGGTTAGGTATATCGTATGTATATATCGAAGCTGAACAAAAGAAGCTTGATAGGGCTCACGGAGTTTATCCCCCTCGGTGAAATGCCCTCTGTCAGTGTACGTCATGAAAACGGTAGCTGCCGCGGCTGCATCGATATACTCAATCCGTTACACGGCAGATGTAAATAAGAATACGCGTTACTCATGAATCCGATTTTGCTTCTCATGAGTGATGAGCTGCTGTACTGTACTGAAAGTGAGTCTAAATTGGGAGTGTTGTGCAGAGACTTGCAGAAGACTTTACTGTTAGCTATGAGTCCAAGCACAGAGCCGCTTTCCGACAGACTGGGTGTCGTCGAAGTTCTTACGGCCGAGTACTGCTAGCCACACGAAGTACGGAACATGTTTGATTCTGCTTCCATTCCATCCATAATCACGCTGTCGTGTTCAAAACACGTAAATCTCGGAGAAGAATCGTTGCTGTAGATGCGACTTGCATTGATAGGAAGGTTGAACTACCTGGGCAGGCGAACATCGACATCCTAGAAACTTGACATGATATCGGACGTTAGACGACCTAGAGAATTTGGGACACTAAAACTTCAGAAACGCGTTTTGCTAGGCTACGTGCAAGGGCTTCGGTGACAAACAGTTGAGTATCTGCAGGGTGATAGGATGGCCGATTGAGGGCCAGATTCGAACTGAGTAAATGCAATGAGACACGGTTGTCAAAGGCCTTCAACATTTGATTCAGACTTCAATTTATACACGAGAGTGGTTTCTACATCCCTCATAGAATGTGGTCGACTTGGTCGTCGACCCGACAGATTGGTAACTCTGATAGTGAGTCTCCACAGGACGAGGTCCTTAGACTCAGAGCAGCTGCAAGGGTGACGCACCTTCCAGCTGAGCCCGAGATCAAGTTGAGTTCTTCGGACAGGAGATTTCGCACCTTCTGCCTCTCGACACTGGTGCAGTCTTATGTTCCTGGGTTTTTTTCTTGGGCAGACACGTACTGAGCCATCTTCTCTCCGCGAGAGGCCTAGCCGTGTCGTTTTCCTTTCGTTTCCTAGATCGTGTCAGACAACGTGTCTGCCGTGACAGATCTAACAAACCTCACCTGCCTCAAGACCAACAGACTTGTCCGATCGCTCTCCCACAACGATGATACCCAACTTCGATCTCTACTGGACTGACCAAGCTGCCAAGGGGCAACTTGTCGACCTTACCGTACATCTCCAGCACGCACCGACACATCAGTATGCCGGTCATTAGTAGACTGCGCTGGCGAGCAGACTCTAGAGCATCTACGCCCAATCTACCGGCGGAGGGAGGCGTCTGTTTGGGCCAGGGACATACTTGACGTCTCCTTGGTCGACCCGCTTATGTCCCTTCTCGGCCCTTTGACCCCAAACAGCGAACCTGCGACAATCAGCTCTTGGACTGCACATCTTTGCTAACGAACTCACATCGGAATATACAGTCGCAGACTCATGTCTGACACTTCTCTTTCACACCCAGCAATCAGATCCTCGAAATCGCTTTCTTGCATACCGGCCTGACGGCAGTGCCATATACCCAACGATCTCAAAGTCTGCAACGCTATCGACTTCATGTCCCTACCCACTTCTCGCAGGCGAGGGTCTTGGTGCCACTCCCCGACGGGCAACTGCTTCGGCTCCACAGCAATATTGATGAACCCGGCATTGTGGAGGTGTCTGGATAGCTCTGTCCCGACCCTAGGGTCTTTGTTCTGCCTCTCCAAGGCCTGGCTATAGATGTTCCACCATCTTGAAAGATACTCTAGAGGCCTTCCGCTTCGCGATTGAATATTGAATTGTGCTTCGAGCATCTGGAGCCAGCCGCCGCCTCTTAGCCGGTCGTGGAGGTCTTGCACATAGGATGCCCATCGGCTTGCGTTGATGCTGTCTGCGAGGAATCGTGAGTTGACGAGATCATATTTGTCCCTGGCGAGTTCCTCTTGGTCGTAGCGGAAGGGTTCATTGAGATTCCATCTCTTCTTCACCACTCCGGGCGACGATCCTTCGGTATGGAAGATGTCGACAGCGACCACCTGTTCGGCACGTCAGTCAGGTCTGGTGGTAACGTATGAATTAGGTACATTCTATTACCATCTAGGCTTACCTGGCATGCAAAGTCGTCATCCTCCGAGCTGGAAGATCCTGGACCCAGCTCAGATTTCTCCATCACTTCCTCGGCCCACTCGATGCCACCACCACTTCCACAGTCAAGTACAAACTCTGGAGCTAAGTCGGTCGGCAGGAAGAGACGTCTCTCAAACAACCGAGAGACAACGTCGTAGAAGTCAGCCTGCCGGTTAAGCTCTTCCTTGTCGAAAGTTAGCCTCTAGCAATTCACTCTCCACGGGGAGCCCCTGACTTGCTTCGCGACCCTGCAGCAGACAACACCGACCTCTTTCGGGACTCTGTGGACGACATAGTCCATGCCTCTCTTCGGTAGGGTCTTGTCGATACGTAGTCGCCTCGGAGCGCCAGAATCGCAAACAGGAGCACACACTGGGCTACGTCACGCCCATCACAAGGACTTGGTAGGAACTCTAGTACTCACATCATCGATAGGTACGCAATGTATACCGTGCTGTACCGAGAAGGTGAGGAAGTCTCTGCCATACTCATGCACCGAGGCATCGCTCCTAGGTTGAGGCTGCGGGTTGGAGGTCATGCTGTTAATGCCGTGGTAAATCCACCTTAGTTGCTCTCTTGTGGTAGAGAAGTTACTTCCACCGTATCCAGGTATGTCGATTTCTATGCAGGAGCGCGAGGAAATAAAAGACTAAGTCGCAAGATCAAGCGTGGATCCTCTGAGAGTGACGAAGGATCGAATGAATGATTGAATCGTCAAGGTTGGCAACGCAGTGACACACGCTCACTAACTTCCTGTCGAATTGATTGATGCGAACGCTGTGGCTTAGGGTGCAAAGCCTATGTTTCCGATGAAGTGCAACACAAGCCGACGGACGTTGTGTATTGCCGTGAGAGCATTACACACCTGACGTACGAGCCACCAACTGCCATAGATCATGGGTAATCACGGAGAGTGACTCGCTCGGCTGCTCCGAAGCCTTCTTGACCCTGTGCCAAGTCGCTGAGGAGCACCTCTCGGCTGAACCAGCTCAAGGCGCAAGACCCGTCTTCTCTTAGACATTACCAACTCACAAGCATTGAGGCCTCAAGATAGCAACGGCCTCACCAAGAAGAGTACATGCGGAATTTGACTCGACACAGCCGTTCTGCTGATCTCTATGCAATGCGCAAAGACCAAGTAATTCTGGAGATGATTCCGTGCAAGCATGTACCATGCCCGTGGTTGCACTATCTATCGAATTCTGCAATCGACTTACGCGTACCTGGACACATGTCGAAGACCTTGTTTGGAGCAGGTACCGTCATCGAGTCGGCATGCGTGCTGCAGGCGTCATGTGGCTGCCACGAACACATCCTTCCACCATGCACAGCGAACGTCTGATGAACCAATTGGACTGTTGTGCTACATCGGCCTACAACCTCCAATGGGAGCCATATCGCAAGACCACTCCGAACTCCACTCGGCATCCTCAATTTGAACGCAAGGCATCGTACGGTTGACGGTCATGGCCGACAAGCTGTCAGATATATGCTTGTTTTGCTCTGAGGCGCAAGCAGGGGCCCCAACTAATGGTTGCTCGGACAGATTTTCAATGATTTGGGCCCGCTCCTTCACCGACTCCATGGCTGCGGAACTTAGCAACGGCCTTCTGCCGCCTTCCTTGACAGGATATGGGGACTTCCTAGGCTTTCACACATCCCACCTCGCACTAGCAAAGACTGTGTGAGTTGAACAGCCATCATCTCTCCTATCTCCTTTTGTTTTCGACGGGAAGCTGATTGCGTTCTCTTAAACTGTACGAAGGAATCTAGAATGGTCAGTGCGTTTGAATTTGGAAGAACGTCTGTCCTTGACTCCTTGGTTCTTTGATCAGTAAACCCACCTCCGGAGAGTGCCATACAAGTACTGTGCTAACACGCTCTGACCGACATGTCCAACGTAGATCCTCACGCTTGGGCCAGCCATTGTGTGCAGGTTCGAGAATTCAAGTTGACCGTTCCTTGTTTGACACGTGGATGATCCTTCCCAACGCGGAAGGCCGATGCCTTCCGTTCCCATCAAGGAAGGACCCATTGTTAGCAGGAGCGCGATGTTTTTTCGCATTGATACACCAATCGTTGTCGTATTGGATGCGCAGACATCTTGTTTGTCGGCTTGATTTAGGCTCTCTCTAGGATGGTATTCTCATGCTATCTTGCATGGCTTTGCCCACCCAAGTCTGAGTAATCACAAGTTTCAGGCAAGTTCGGCAAAAGATTGTCTCATCCAAGCCGCCTCTGCCAATTGGTAAGATCGTGCACAGTGTTTGAGTGTTCCCGGAAACGACGATCTTGTAGCTGATCTTGCCAATCTATCATGCGAGCATTGTAGGTCACGGAGCTGCACAAACTCAGCGATGCATGACTCTTCCTTCTCGGCTTGTGGATCTTGACACCTGTGTGCTTGCGCATGGCTCAAAACTAGCCATGGTATGCACACCACAACTCCTTCTGTTGTTCTTGGCCACGGGATGAGATTTACTAGCTCAGCAAGGCCTTGAGTCTAGTAACAGGCTAACTCTCACATGCAGGATTGAAGCCAAATATTGAAAAACCACCATTGCATCTCTGGTCGTGGGTCGATTTGTTTCTCGACTGCCTTGCTACCACCTATCCCTCGATATAGCGTACGAGTTATATCTGAATACCACAGTCGTATCCAACGTTAACATCTAGCAGGTTGATCGATGGTCTACCAGGTGAAGCAAGCGTGCGACCGTCACCCGGTCAGATGCGCTAAGGTACCTTTTCGATGCAGGGAAATATGACAGCTGCGTCCGCGGCCGCGCACCACTTCATCGCTGACAGCCTGTCTTCGATTGCATGACCCAAGACTTTTCGCGAACAACCGAATAACCATTACTACGAGTCGTAATCTTCCAACCGACGAGTCTTCGAGGACGTTGGGAACCGAGCCTGGAATCACCGGCTACCACCTTCGCATATCGAAGGGACTAAAAGGGTCCTGCAAACAGAATTTGCAAGTTCAGGGAGAAAGAGACGAACAACCATACGTATGCCATCACTGTGCATGAGTGAGTAAGGTTACTAGATGGTGTCTGCAGGATGCCACAACACGGATAGTGTATGCAAGCATGATCCTGCTTTGGCTTGGTCGTCAGGATTGAACAGAGCTTCTCGCATTCGCTCGTTGCGAGCGAGCGAGCGTGCTGATACTCAAGATGTCCTTTTAACCTTGGAGCCGCGACGCCGGTCTGAGCACACGAACATAGTCTCAAAGTTCTTTCCATCGTTCGTGATGTGTACATGATACATGTACATCACTACATGAACGATAGCGAGCAGGCTGCCGAACGTCGCGTGCCTAGCTCGACCGAACCGACCGAAGTCAAGCCACATAGGCTCCGATGCGCTAGAATCCTAAAGATGCTGCCAGCAGCCGCCATGCACCTAAGAATAGGATTGAACGCATACGGTGCATGTTTATGATTGTACGTGGTGTGACGACTTCCAGATTTGGACTTGGGAGTTTAGCAATGTCCAAAGACATAGTCCACAGAAATAAACCAATCTCTAGTGGAGGCCGGGTCTGCGGGCCTGTTCCCGGTTGTGGTCTGCAGGAAGAATATCCAAAGATAAGCCATAGAGTCTGATGGTCTCCTATTCGAGGTTGGGTGGCTAAAAAGATAACAAGATTAATATCCATCCATCCTATGCTGGTAAATGCATTCGACCTTCATTTCAACCTTGCATACACTACTGGGAACTAGCAGGAAGTGTTGTCCACGTGGATCGAAGATATATAACGAATCATGCGGTCAAGAGTCTACATTTGGTCGGGCTAAGAGGAAAGTCCGGAGGAGTTTCTCCATGAAGCTACTCGTACATCCTTTCCAATAAATCAATGTGCTAGAGAAATGTCTCAGAAGCTATGCTTGCTTGGAGGGAACATGTTCATCAATATCAAATTGTACCGTGTCCACGTGAAGAACATTATTTGACATGTGTCAAACCAGTTCGATTGACGAATGCGGTATCCTAAAAAAGAAGGAGAAGCTCGAGGTGACGACTGCGGCTCGATTTAAACCAGGTCCAAGCTCAAGCTCTCGACGATCGATCTCTCGTATCAGCCGGGCATCTTCTCGTTCTTCTGCTTTGATTTCGATTATTCTTGCTGGGGTCCTTCTTAGTCTGAGCAGCACAAGTTTCCACCGACCAAGCTCTTGTTGTCGGTATTCTATGGTAAGTGCGGGCAAATACGATGTCCATCTCAAGAAACGCAGCTTTTCGTTGCGTTTCTCGAAAGCGGAGAAGAATAGTCAAGAGGTTTCTTTCATCTTCTCAGCGGATCCTCACGGTAGAACAGAAGTGTTCATCCGGCTGTAAATTGCGTTGGGATTCAGAATGCTGCTAAAGGTGAGCCAAGACGTGTGCAGCAGTGGTTCAATCGCGATGTGAAGTGTGTCGTCCGATCGTCACCATTCGTTACAGTGACATCACCTAAATTACATCAGAAGCATCTTCGACTCCTCACCTATAAGGCACCTTCTTCGTTCCCAGAGCCGCATATCTGCTTCTACACATCAACTTTTGCACATCCACAATCAATCATCATGTCTGAAACCGACCAAGGCCAATTCAAGCAGGGTATGTGTCTTGCTCGTGATACGGGAGCACAGCGACTGACAAACAACAGGCTTCTCGATCCCCGTCGCTCACCAGAAGCCTCCGGGCCTCCAGACTGACATGAAGGGTCCCGATGCCATCAACGAGCACCTCCCCACCGGCGATGGTGGTTTCCAGAAGTACAAGGCCGCCGGCAAGCTCGAGGGCAAGAAGGCCGTCATCACCGGAGGCGACTCCGGCATTGGCCGCGCCATCGCCATTCTGTACGCCATGGAGGGCGCCGACAGCTTGATTGCCTACCTCGAGGTCGAGGAGAAGGACGCACAAATCACAAAGCAGAAGGTCGAGGCATACGGCCGCAAGTGCCACTTGCTCCAGGTCGACCTCAAGAAGAAGGAGGACTGCAAGAAGGTTGTCGACACTGCTCTCGAGAAGATGGGTGCCATCAACATCCTCGTCAACAACGCCGCCTACCAGAACATGGTCGAGGACATCAAGGATCTCACCGAGGAGCAGTGGGAGTTCACCTTCAACACCAACATCCACCCCTTCTTCTACATGGCCAAGTACGCTCTGCCTCACATGCACCCTGGCGACAGCATCATCAACAACGCTTCCATCAACGCCTACATCGGTCGTCCCGATCTCCTTGTACGTACAACCTCTTTCTTCCTCTTCCTAACAATTCCCTACTGACTGCTTTCAGGATTACACATCAACAAAGGGCGCCATCATCTCCTTCACTCGTGGTCTGCACAACCAGTATGTCGGTCGCGGTATCCGCGTCAACGCAGTCGCCCCCGGTCCCGTCTGGACTCCTCTGATCCCTGCCACCATGAACGAAAAAGCCCAGAGCGAGTTCACCAGCCCCATTGGCCGCCCCTCGCAGCCTTCTGAGATTGCCACTTGCTTTGTTTTCTTGGCTTCGCCTGACAGCTCCTCCATTGCTGGACAGACCCTCCACCCCAACGGTGGTGTTGTTGTCAGCGGTTAAGTATCTCCGCATACAAAACTTGCTCAAGGACTGTTGCGTCGAACAGAA
>Ga0268251_10000406_pt1 | contig 13847 bp, 14 predicted proteins | sample AgamicAsMae_FD_200527 | JGI IMG/M metagenome (GOLD analysis project Ga0268251, IMG submission 200527) | Agave microbial communities from Guanajuato, Mexico - As.Ma.e (v2) (version 2) | ecosystem: Host-associated > Plants > Phyllosphere > Phylloplane/Leaf | place: Guanajuato, Mexico | collected...
AGAGGTTGAAACGTGTCGGAGAGCTGATGTGTCAAGGTTTCGAGTCCGTGCGGCGTCTCAGGGTGGCACCGGGCGGACAGGAACAGGGTAGGCGCGGTGCGGGGAATTGTTACGAGGCAGCTGAGGAATGTTCAGCAGGTGGATTCAGGGGCTCTCGCGCCTATCGGCATTTACGGCCAGGGTGCAACCACCTTTGCGTGGCCCGTGACTGTTCTTGTGTATCTGAGGAAGATGGCTTTTTGAAAGACGCGCTCCCTCCTAAACCTCAATCAACTCCAGGCTACGCGAAGAGAAAGAGCCGCAGACATGGGCTTCTTCAAGCATCTCCGTGCCAAATCTCACAACAAGCACGAAAGCAGCAACAACAGTCCAAAGCGATCTTCTCCCCTTGCTATCCGCCCTGGACGTGACTTTGCTGCGAAGCTCCCCAATGACATTCTTACAAAGATCATGGTGCAGGTCGCGCCGCATACCCAAGACACGACATACGAGCCTAGTGAAAGGTCAACCGTCGGCGAGGGGTGTATGCTGTGTGACTTGAGAGATTTGGCCAAGGCAGGCCAAGTCTGTCGCCGATGGTATAACGCCGCTGCCACTGTCTTGTAAGTCTTGTTCGCAATCTCACCATACAAGAGCTGACCCCTGGCTAGGTATAGTAGCGTTCGCATCGATGCCGTCCACTACTGCGAGCTCGAGGAGATACTCGCCGAGAAAAGACAGAAGAAGACATTCTTGAAAGCTCCCATCGAGTCTGGCGACGTTCCTACCATCAGACTGGCCCTCTTCAGCCGTACCGTACGAGAAAACCCCAACCTGGGACACGGCGTGACCATGCTCAAGCTACCATACATGACACGAGAGACAGCAAAGGCCGACCTTGCCCGTACCATATCCGTTCTACCCAACTTGAAATACGTCGATCTACCCGATGGTGCTTTCAATGGCGACCCGAACTGTATGCCTCTAGTCCATGAGCTACAGGCACGCTGCCCGGATATTCGCAAGATGAGCTACAGACAAGGTTCTGAGGGTTCGTTCGAACAACTTGCTCGTCGCAACTGGCAGTCGTTGGAAATCATCGAGATCTCAGGCATTCACGTTGAGCCCAGCACTCTGCGTATCGTCCTCGGCTCCCTACCGGCTCTGCGCGAACTCACAATGACCGACCTGCCGTGGCTGGACGACACCATCTTCTACCAATCCCCCATGCTTCCAGACTTCCCCGCTCTCCACACGCTGGCCTTGGAAAACACACCTAGAATCACCGCCGAGGGTATGGGCATCTACTTTGAGAAACCTCTCAACCGCAACACGCTCTACGATCTCTCGCTGAACGGCACGGGTATCGACCCCGTCCATCTACACCAATTCTTGTTCGACGCTTCCTCTCTGCACTCTCTATCAATCATCGAAACCGTCTCCAACTCTCTCGCCCTCTCGCTCAACGACCTGCCACCTCTCGAGTCCATCTCCCTCAAAATTCTCCACTTCGAACTCACTGACTCAGAAGATGCCCATGGCCTACAAAAACCCGCTGCTTCATACTACGCGTATCTGGCTCAGTCGCTACATGCCAATGGTCTGCCGGCTCTTTCGCAGCTTTATGTTCGCGATCCCGACTTTGCTGAGATCATGCTTCTACCTGCACCTCCCACGCCTTTCATGGACGGTGGCGGCAATCAACGCCAAAGCGTTGTTGGTGCGATGAACCCTCCTCGTGGCTTACATCAGCCTCTTGAAGTCTTCTCCAAGGGTCTGGATGAAGTAGAATGGGCTTTCACAGCGTACCAACCACCTCCTCCGTCGCATGGTCGTAACGGATCAGGAAGTACTGGACGTCCGCAAAGCGCATATGGTGCTGCTCGTGGTCTTGGTCCTCAATGGGCACAAGGCGGTTTCGGTGGCGATGCACGCAAGAGTGTCATTGTTGGAAACGGCTATGGCGGCTTCCTAGCACTTCCGCAAGAAGAAACACGACCACGATCATCAGCAGGCCACGAGTCTCGTAGCTGGGGCAGTAGCAGTCCTGGACATGGAGGTGGTGCACTCGCTGCTCTTGCTACAATGGGTACTAGTGTTGGTAGCAGCGCTGGTGGTATTGGAAGCCGTGGCAGTTGGCTCAAACCTCCGCCGAAGATCCCTGGTGCCGAGGGCGGTGGTCACAAGCGTGCTGGCAGTCGACAGGATTTGTGGCGATGAAAGTGTCACTCGATCCTCATCACTGGTCGCTATCATTCTGAACCACTGCGCTTTCGGTTCGAAGCGCAACTCGGACGTTTGTGGATGTGTTCTGGATTCCTACTTCCTCCACCAAATACGCTATGCTGGCATTGTGTCTTTTTCACGCTAATGTCTAAGGAGTCAGGGGGCGTCATATTCTTGTTTTGGTCTCTATTGGTTTTTATCATACTGAGCATCCTCTATTTCTTGCCTTGCCTTAAAAACATCATTTCTGTTTTTTATTTCTTGAAATATACCCCTACTATAAAGCTTTATTAGCTGCAAAGTTTGCAAGAAGAAAATACTCATCATAACCTTTTCTACAAATCTCAATCTTCTCACTTCTTTGATGACATTCCGCTCATTCTCGGCAAGCTCTTGAGGCAGATTGACATAAGGCAACATCGACGGACTGCATTTTTTGATCTTTCTACTCTCAATGCCCAAGATGAAAGAAGTTGCTTCCCCCTTGGCATCGAGTCCGCATATGTGATACCGCAAATCCATCAAGCACCAAGTCATCATGCATCTACAGCAGAGGCAAAGGGGACGCAGTAAGAAGATTGAAAAACAAGATGTCTCCCATCCAATCATGACATTCATAAACCTGCTACTCCTCCCTTCCATCACGCTTTAGCAAACCTATACCGAAACTTCTGACTCTTCTCCTCTTTCCCTCTCCCCTCCCTTGCATTCTTGTCATCATCAACAAACTCATACTCTGCTTCTTCCTCACCACCACCAAACTCCTCTCGACCCCAAAAGCCCATGAGAGCTTTGACCATACCCTTTCTCTCAGCCTCCAACCCTGCAATCCTCTTTTTCAACTCAACAACCTCATCTTTCAGTCCCTTAACTTTAGTCCGCCAAGATTCTTCTCTCTTGTTAAGAGTTAGTGATAGACTTTTGTCGAAATCAGAGTTTAAGTTGTGCAGGTCTGATAATTCTGTTTTCGCTAGCTGGAGGTCTGATGTTGTGGTTGCTAGGGTTTGTTCTAGGGTTGCAGAGGCAGAGGTGAGGAGGTGTAGTTCTGTGGTTTTGGCTGCGAGGTCTGCTTTGGCGAGGGTAAGTGAATTGGCCGTCGTCTGTAGTTCAGCTGTAGTTGTGGAGAGGGTGGTGGATAGTTCGTTGTTGCGGAGGGATAGTGTGTCGCGGGAGGTACGCAGACTAGCCATGCCTTCTTCGATCAAATCAATTGTGCGGCGGTGTTCTGCGCGTAGCGCTTGCAAAGCTGCAGAGTCGGATTGTGGTGATGATGGTGTTGCTGCAGTCCAGAATTTACGCAGTTGTGTCACTTCTTCATGATGCTGCTTTTGCTGAGACTCGAGTTGGGAACGCAAAGCTTGGAGGTCTTTGCGGAGGGAGTCTGCGAGATGTTGTGTTGAAGCGTCTGGTGTTGAAGAAGGTGCCTTGTCTTCTATGCGATCGAAGTGTTGAAGTATTTCAAGTTCTTCGCGTAGAGAGCGAATCTCTTCGTTTGCCTCTTTGCGAAGGTCTTGTTCTTTCTTGAGTTGATCGTAGACATTGGCTTGTGATTGCTGGGCTTCGCCGTCTGCTCTTGCCCAAGCGTTTTTATCGGACGAATGTTGTTGTAGAGCAGAGTTGAGTTCGTGTCGTGCTTTTTGCAGCTGTGCCTCGAGTTGGCCTAGTGTTGCATCTGCTTTGAAGTGGTCTTTTTCGGACTCGTAAGCTGCAAGCCGCTGGTTTGCTTGTTGCAGTTGTTGTGCTAGTCCTCGAGTCATGTCTGCTGCTTTTGTATCGGCATCTTCGTGAGCAGCCTGCACTGCCTTCTCCTTTGCTTCAAGGGCATCTTGGGCTTCTTGAAGTTGTCTCCTGAGGTTGTCGCTAGTCAAGTCATCCTTGATCTGAGATTTGAGATCCTCGATGAGTTTGTCCTTGATCTCAAGTGTCTTGCGCAAGTCGTCAAGTTGAGTTTGTAGGCTTAAGATTTGACGTTCGAGTTCTTCTTGCTGCTGAGATGTTTGATGCTCGCCGTCCACGTCAACCTTGGTACGGTTGACTGAGACATCCTCCTCTTGATCATCTTGTGCCTGCTGGATCTCTTTTCGCGCATCAGAAAGTTCCCGTTGTACACGTTCAAGTTCATCGCTCTTCGCCTTGCGCTGACCCTCATTCCAAGTCTTCAACTCTTGCATGTCGTTTTCGGTTTCCCGAAGATTGGCTTGCGATTGCTTCAACTGACTTTGAACATCTGCAAGCAAGCTGTCTTTTGTTTTCAATTCATCCTTGACCTTATCAAGCGAACTGTGCGTTTGACGTTCAGCATCACGAGCCTGACCGAGTTGAACTTGTAGATTGTGTATTTCGGCGTCCTCGCTGTCGTGCATCTGGTCCAACTCTTTTGCGCGGTCCTCTGCAAGCTTCACAGCGTCCTTCTCGTTTGTCTTTGATTGATCCAGGTCAAATCGAAGTTGCTGCATTTGATCCTGGTAGTCCTGAGACTCTTCGCGCATACGCTTCAATTCATTCTGTAGCGACTCCAGTTGAGTTCCATCCTCGGAACGACCTCTACTTTGTGAGCGATCGGCTCGCTGGTACTGGCGAGAGGCGCGTTCTGTGTCAAGTTGGGTCTGCAGAGACTCGTTGAGTGCGCGCAACTTCTGCAGCTCCTGATATAGACTATGCGGTTTTTGGTTTGGTGTGCTGTCATATTGGGACATGATGGATCGCATAGAGTCGATCGTGGGAGGACTCGAGGGTCTCTGGTTCTGGGACTGGCGCAATCGCGAAGTAGAGTATGATCGTCGTTGGGCAGGATCTGAAGCGAGATTGGTGGAAGTAGGACGGCCGGGAGTAAGCTCGGAGTAATAGTCCTCGACAGTCGGCTGCAGTATGTTCTTTCTTGGGTTCTCGAAGGCACCGTGATCGAGACGAGGGGTCGAGTCGTTGGCGCCAGATTCACTCTGCGTACTGCGATCGAACTTGGGGGAGTGATTGGGCGACGAGTTTGTCAGAAAGTCTGCACTAGTCTCGTCGAACAGATCTTGCTGCTCTTCCCATGCGGGTAGTGGTTGTTTGCGTGGTGTCCCCTTGAAGTATTTGGCTAGGTTGACAGTGAAGTCAGTCGGGCCATCGATGTCATCACTGTGTATCTTGTCGACAATGCGATGGACACTGGGCGAGTCAAGGGTGCTAGGTTCATCATCGAGGTTCAGAGCGTCCAGGTCCAGAGAATATTGTGTTTGATCGGGCTCATCGCCGTGAGTATCGCGGTGCGGTGGCGGCGCAGGTGGTGGCGGCGACGATAACATCGCTAGGTATTCAGTACTGTATCAATACAGCGATTGTGTATAAATATCTGGTCGAGTCGCGTTGGTCGAAAAAGTACCAGTCGCGATGACTTGGACTGTTTGTTGTTGTCTGTGCACGCCATGCGCTCCAGAACGCGGGGTCGGCTTTTTGAGCCTAAACTCCGCTCATGCATGTGATTGTCAAACATCATGGACGAGTAACCAGGTACGTTGTACTCTACAAGAAGACATGCGGTGCTGCGTACGAGAAATGAATACTCGAAGCTCGAATCTTGGGGGACCGTGTCACGCCTCTGGATCTCTATGGCCCCGAAGAGTGCGCGCCTTATATCTGAAACCATCATCACTGCACTTTCAATGCCTCGAAAATGGATGGGCATCACATGGTATAGGACAGACACTTTTCGCTGTGCCAATCCTTATTGGATCGTCATCGAGTATCATCGAGTTCCGTAGAAACTTGGTCTCAATCGAAATTCTTCATGAGATCGTCGACAGCTCGAGCAGCATATCTCTTCCGCTCGTTCTCTGGCATACCAGCAGTTGTCTCTGTGATGTTGTCAGCATTATCCGCGGCAGAATACTACTTTCTGATCATACCTTTGATAGCCATCAATTGACTCATCATCTGTTCCATGCCTTCAATCTGCAAAGCACTTCCTTCATCCTCATCTCCCTCAATGTCCGGATCTAGTAGAGAAGCCTTCAGACTCCAGAGCTCAGCATTCATCTGTGCTTGCTCATCGTCCATACCTCCAATACCATCCTCGTCGTCATCTTCGAGAGATGATGCTGACCATTCGTTTGCTTCAAGTGCCTCTTTGGCCCTCTCTAGACCGAGCTTTTCTCCGTACTCGTTCTTGCCCGTCGCATCAATATGAATGTACTCGAATCCGAGATCCAGACACAACTCTTCAGCCACGACGGTAGACTTGTCTTTGTTGGAGGGTGTGAAGTCGACAGCAAGTCGCGTACCGTCACACATCATACCACACGCCCTCTCCACCACCTCACTAACAGCCTTCATGGTCTTCTCCACCTCTTCCGGTATTGTGACTTCATCTCCCGACTCTTGCTTTTTGCTGTCGAAGCAATATATCCATGCGCCTAAGGCATCAACTACCTCTTTGGCTTCAGGCTTGAGAAACTCGGCTTTCCAGGCGTCGACGTCAGTGATCTCGTCGATCCAGATGGGGATGGCGGCTGTGTAGTAGGGGGTCTTTAGGGTCCATTCGTGGGTCACGCCGGCGAGAGAGCCGGTGGATGGATCGGGGGTGGGTGCGGAACCCGTCAGATCTGTCGCATCATGAGCCTACGCCATCGTTAAATATGAGCGGATGCGCGGATGTGTTGAATAGTCTACCTTTGACGACGCGGGAGATGTCGCTGTCTGGTCTGCCGAGGACGAGGATACGACGTGGGTGTTTAATTTCCATCACTTGTTCGGGCAAATGCATGTTCACGATGTGTAGGAGAAAGATGAAGGGAAGTCAAAAGATGGAGAGAGCTTGGAATTGTTCATTTGATTGGCCAACCACGTGACTCGTTTCTAATGTGAGTCGTGGTCTCCTTTTGCACCTGTCGATAGACGGCTATGGGAGTAATGCAAGAGTGTGCTTGGGGCGAGTCTTTCGCGCCTTGTCTGGGTGCTGCCGCCAGATGCAACCTTTGGCTGGATCCACTACGCGAAGCGACATATCTAAAGCCAAACTTCTTTGCTGACATGGAACTTTTGGCTCTCTCTTTTTCGTGTTCATAATCAAGACAACAAGATTGTCGCTGGCATTTATCCACGGGGTCCACCTCTTTGGCCTCTAGCTCTGATGACAGTAGCGCGACCTCTGGCAAGACCAACACCTCTTCCGCGAACGTTTCTGGCTCTGAACATGGGTGCGTTTCTGTCGTGGACTTGTCAGCATAGCTCCTGTCTCACTCGATTGCCTTCTACCAACCTCAACATGTCCGGAACGATAAAGTATCGGACGTGCGATCCTCTGATGTAGACCTGATCCAGATGTGATACGCGACCATCTCTTGCTGTCACGGTAATGTCTCTGAGTTGGCAGTTCATGTTGTCCTCAGCTGTTCATATCGTCAGTATTCTGTTTCTTTTTCTGCTCTTATTGCTACGGGAGGTCGCACCTTCGAGTAGCTTGCCACGGTAGACATTGCCAGATGTGATTTCGACGGTAACGATGTGACCCTGTGAGATTGTCCATCAGCATGCGCACTCTTGAATGCGACAAGGGATGGAGATGCGCGTACGGTGGCTTCGTTGAGCAGCTTGATCGGGATTCCAATGGTCGAAGTCATGACGGGGGTGTATGGATAGTGTCGTACGATTCGGAGATAGGGTGTGAGGGCGTGGAAAGGGTGAGATGAATGCGCTGAGAAAGAAGGTCGTGGTCGAATGAATTGAGAGCAGTCAAAGTCGTCGCCAGTCCGAACTGCGATGCGCGCGAATCTCCAGAGCTTCTGGCGGACCCAGCCTTGGCATTATTCTTAGCGTAAAACCACCAGCGACGACGACCACGCTGTAGAATCATCATTTCGACACATTTTCAAAATCCAGAATGAATGTATCAGGGACATTGAGTTTCTTCAGACTCTTCAGGGATCCATCCCTATGCTTGCCTCACCATACTGTCTCCACATTCAACCATCTGCCAATTCCTCTATCTCGTGCTTTTAACAAAGCAGATGGCGCAAACAAGGTAGATATCAGGGCCGTCGTACTTGACAAGGACAATTGCTTCGCTGTTCCGAAGGAAAACGAGGTCTACAAGCCGTATACTGTACGTTGAAAATTATCTCAGTGCTGTAAAACAATGATAGTTCAAGCAAGTCTAATCATTCTGTAGGAACGCTTCGAAGAACTGCGCAAAGCATACCCTGGATCTCGTTTGCTGATAGTGTCAAACTCTGCCGGCACTCTATCAGATCCTACTGGAGCAGAAGCAGACCTTTTGGAAAAGAACACTGGAGTCACAGTACTTAGACATAACACAAAGGTGTGTATATCGCTCGCACATAACCTGACTCTCTCTGACCTTGTTCCCAGAAACCTGGCTGTCATCCTGATGTGCTATCATATCTCCGAAATGCTCCTGATACAGGAGTCACACATCCATCTCAGGTTGCCATCGTAGGAGACAGACTCTTCACCGATGTAATGATGGCAAACATGATGGGCTCATACGGTTTCTGGATTCGAGACGGTGTGGTAGAAGAAAAAGGACTCGTAAGTCAAGGTTCATAAAAAGTCGTGATTTCGTTACTGAGATAATATACAGTTTGTGAAACTCGAGAGAAGTCTTGCAGGCTTCCTTACTCGCCGTGGCTATGCTCCTCCGTTCCCTCAGAACCAGTTTGAGTAATGTCTCAGTGCCACGTTCTGTCTTGAAGCGATCTTCCTCCAATACTGCTGAAGTGGCAAGCTCCTGAAGATACCTTCTCGTGGTCAGGAACCACGCCGTCTGGGAATGGAATGCTCATGACGGAAGTGTACTGCTCGGACGGGTACTCGGTGAAATGGCCCTCTCCAGTCGTGTCAGCCGCGACAAGCAGACCCTGGTTTCCTCCAATGAACCACGCTTGGTCGTCGGATGAAGGTAGCGAGATGTGTGCTAGTCCTGACGTGTACACAACAAGCTATTGATGTCAGTAAAAGAACGGCAGTTGAATCGTGCGAAGCATCTCTACCTGGGGAGTAGGACTGTTGTGTCTGGTGGCATTGAATCTGGGTGGGATAATGGTGTACGAAGCACTGCTGGCGTTGAAGTTGAATCTCAGACTACCGGCAACCCCTGGTTCGGATGTGTCAATCAGTGGTGTCGAGAACCGCCAACACTCGAGCGCTGATTCGTTCGCAGAATTGGTAACCAACGCAGTGACAACGAGGTAGTCATATGCTTGTGCACTCGCGCAAAGCAGAGCGAGAACAGCGGTTAACAGATGGAATTGCATGTTAAAGGTTTTTTTCGGGAAAGAAGAATGTAAGAATATGATTTGGCTTCGAAGCATTAGCTGTCTGAGCAGTGAGAAGATATATATATGTGATATTGAGGGAGCTGCAAAGGCCATGAAGTCATACCGCATGACTTGCTTTAGCACCATCTGTGCCTCCACTCATGCGTGGGAGCTGGAAAAGCCTGTCGTAATGCGAGCATGCTACTGCAGCATCACCGTTGCTATTCACTTACTGGATGCCGCTCTTTCACTCCACCTGGAACCCCTCGGTCACAGGGAGTGTCAGCACGGTCCCGCAACTCCCTGATATCATAGCTAGACTACTCAGAACTATACCGCGGAACGAACATCTCTCTTTGACTTCGATAGAAGTCGCGAATATCGTGATCGCGCGGATTTACACTAACGCGACAGACTCGTGAACATCGAGATTCGAGAACGCTTTTTGACGTGCAAAGCGATTACTTCTTTGGCTGTAGCTTCATGTGGTCCGGCTCGGCTCGCCTCCACAAGTTGTGCTGCCGGCTTTTCCTTCCCTTCTCGCATCACTTTCCTCCGAAACATAACTCGATATCAACATCACAAGAAAATTATTCAAACTCAACGGCGATGGCGGAAGAAAACAACCCAACCATGGAGATACCTTTGCGCGCTGCTAAGGGCGTGTCGCAATTCTTTCTCTTCGAGGCTCTGCGCACTGGCTGTGACGAGTTCAAAATCACAACCTCGCAACTCGGAGACGCGCGTGATAAAGCCGAGAAGATGCTCGCTAAGGAGTCACCTGTCGAGTTCGAGTCATTGATCCGGGATGTGCGTCTCTATTCCCTTACTCTTTCATGTTGAGAGAACAATCCGCTGACAAAAACAATTGCAGATCCTGGACTCTTGTGCGAAGAGTTTGCAAACACATGCTGCTATTATCGAGGCTATTGCTGAGACATTGCGTGGTGATGCTGATGACCACGATGAGGGCGGTAAAGAGAAGATAAACAAATCCTCGTTGCTGGTCGCTCAGATTAAGGATGCTGCTGCCGGTGTGGAGGAGTTGAGAGATGTCAAGGTAAGTCACTCTATGTCTAGTTTTCTACCGTTTCTTGTTGCATTGCTTCGATCCAGGCACATGAATCACTGCATTCATAGTTCATGTCTGGACCTTGTGCATGTTATCATACATATCACAAAGCCTGTAGCGATTCTTACCATCTGATGCTCTACATCTTCTGACTCAGTGGCTGACTGACTCGTTCAGGTCGACAAGGAGAAGTCACCTCCGCTACCAACTGAAAGCGACTTTGACTCGGAGCCAGAAGTGCTATCATCCAAGAAACCAAAGGCTAGAGAGCCCGAGGAATCCACTCTTCGCAAGAAGAAAAAGTCTAAGACCAAGCATGCCTCGAACACATCAGCACCGATCACAGAGAACGCTCCGCCTGAAGTTCTGGATGACAAGACTATGAAGGGCAAGGGCAAGAAGCTTAGCAAGCCTTCCAAGACGTCAGCATCCAATGCGCCTGAGGAAGCCGAGGAGTCTGTCAAGACAAAGGCTGCTGGAGGCAAACATCCACCACAATCTTCCGAGCCTACTCCTCGAACCAAGCTCGACACGCCAATGGTCGACAACGACTTCCCACCAGAGACTCCCAAACCGGTCCTAACACAGCAAACCTTTATAGACGATGATGACATCAATGCAGAAGTGGACGCCCGCCTTGCAGCCAAAGAAGCAAAGCGAGCCAAGAAGAAGGAAGCAAAGAAACGCAAGCGTGACTCTGTCGCTTCCGACATCTTCTCCCCAGATCCCAAGGCTGAACCTGCACACATCACACCTTTGCCCGCTAAGAAGAAGGCTCGCGTTGACAAGGACGATGGTGATGTCAAGGGAAAGCGCCAGATCGTTGACGACACTCTAAGTAGCAAGGTGAAGACGAAGAAACCGATGACCGATGGCACTGCCGAGAAGGCAGAGAAGACTGTTGAAGCAAACAAGGCGAAGCGCAGACGCTCGTCCAACACGGTTGCGGCAGACGCACCGACTGCTGTTCCACAGACAAACAACCGCAACAAGAAGCGTAAGGTGGGATTTTGAACGATGGGTCAAGGGGAGGAAGAGATTAAATTTATGCTATGAGATCGCGAGCAATCATACATTTTATCACGGCATGGCTGTCGATAGCAGAGTTTCTAGACGGGAAGAAGGACATCGACCATGGTCACCGTTGCTATCGGCTCCAATATGGCCTTACGGAGAAGCATACAAGGATCGCGGAACATCTTCACCAAGAGGACCTAAATAAGTATACATACATATCCATTGCTCATACAATCAAGAACAAACATTCATCATATTCTCACGTCCTCCCAAACATATCCCCTTCTAGATCTTGCTCGAGTCCTTCTTACCCCAAGCCTCCTTGACAAAACCCTCAACATCATCCCACAAGTCTTCAGGTCTTTCCATAGCAGCGAAATGACCTCCCTTGTCATGCGAACTCACGTGCACAAAGTTTCCGGTTTCCTTGACCCAAGAGACTGGTGTAGGAGAGATTTCGTAGGGGAAGTAAGAGTAGCCTTGGGGTTTGCCGGAGGGTTTTGCAAAGCGAGGTTTGCTGGAGGGGCCGGATTGAGAACCGAAGAGCTGTGTGAGGATATGTCAGTGACTGAAAGCGAAGGGAGAGATGGGTAGGGACAGGATGAAAGGGGCGAGGATCAAAACTTACACTGCGATAAGGATAGATGCAGCGAGCATATGTCTCCGTCAACCAGTACAAAGACACCGAATCGAGTATTTCATCCAGTTCTGGGTCCTCGTCCGTCCACTCCAAAAACTTCTCACCGATCCACGACAACAGCGCCAAAGGCGATGAACTCAACGTCAATCCGATGGTTGCAGTTCTGGTTCCATGTTCCATCGCATAAGCGCTTCCAGAATCTCTGAAAGCCTTGCCTCTTTCCAAACCCTTCTTCTCCTGCTCAGAGATAGGCAGGGAGTCAGCATTGGCAGGAGCAGGAAGTTGATAGAGGTTTAGATGGAAAGCCTTGCAGGAGGGGTTTTCAACGCCTAATTGTCTAGCGATGAAGGAGCCTAAATCGCCGCCTTGAGCAATGTAGCCGTCACCAAAACCGAGGGCTTGCATAAGTGAATCCATTACTGGGGCCATGTGCTCGGCTTTGAAGTCTCTGTCTACTGGAGGCGAGGAGGAAAATGCGTATCCAGGAAGTGAGGGCACAATGATGTGGTAGGGAAGTGTTGAAGGGTCAGGGTAGCGTTTCTTGATCAGAGAAAGCATAGAGAGGAATTCGAGGATACTGCCTGGCCAGCCGTGGAGGAAGATTAGAGGAATTGCGGTGGGAGAGGTTGAGAAGAGAGCGAGGAAGTGGATGGTAAAGTCTGAGCCTGAGGGGTCGGTGATGGGGATTGTGAAGTTTGGGAATGAGTTGATGTGGTTTTCGCATCTTCTCCTGTTGCCTATATGTCAGTGCTATGACTGGATGGCAGGGAAGAGTAGCATACCAGTCGTAGGTTGTCTCCCAGTGTTTCTTTGCGTTTATGAGCCAGTCTCTGTTCATACCGAACCTTCGGTCTGTCTGTTGGTTCTCATAGGTTGCAGGACCAATCTTAGAGTGGGCAAGTAGATGTTTCATGACTTGGATCTCATTGGCATCGATTTCCACCTTGAAGGGCTTAGGTTGGACCTTTGCGGTGGAAGGAACTTGAGCGTAGTCTGCCATGATGGGTGTTTGAATTCTGATACTTTACTTGGATATGTTTGGGGAAACTGTCAGGAGGAATGGATCATATATGTACGCCTACCTGTCGAATTGACGATCTTAGCCATGGCCTTTGCATTTGTAATTGGACGGCATATCGATGATGTAGTGCCCCGCTTGGGAAGCTTATCCCTCGGATGTCTTTGTTTGAATTTGCCAATGGATGCAGGATCCGAGAACTCATGGCTGATGGCTGGAGAGTGATTTTGTGAGATACCTCGAAGTCTCCATTGCGATGGACGAGAAGTCGTGTCAGTCCGAGGTGGTGTGACAAGACAGACAGGGTGACATGCGACGAGTTGGTCAAAAGTGAAGCTTGGCTTTCTTTTCCCCGCAAAGTCCGTTCGTGCCTTGCGACTCTCGATAAATTTACGAAGCTCTTTTTCCCACGCGCATTGCAAACCACCATAACCTTTCAGCCACATCACACTCGACAAGCTAAACCTTCAGTGTCTCTGGATCGCATCAGTCAATCGTACAGTTCCATCAGCTCAACAACAGCCCAGGGCACGAACACATCAAGATGCCGCCCAAGACGGCTACGGGCAGAGCTCGCGGAACAGGCACAAGAGGAAGAGGAGGCAGAGGAGGACGAGGAGGTGCCGCTGCCGCAACTGC
>Ga0268251_10000408_pt1 | contig 13808 bp, 15 predicted proteins | sample AgamicAsMae_FD_200527 | JGI IMG/M metagenome (GOLD analysis project Ga0268251, IMG submission 200527) | Agave microbial communities from Guanajuato, Mexico - As.Ma.e (v2) (version 2) | ecosystem: Host-associated > Plants > Phyllosphere > Phylloplane/Leaf | place: Guanajuato, Mexico | collected...
ACCCATATTCACCAGAAGAACGTGGGAGTAATGAGATATTAAATCGATACGTCCGTCGTTTTATACCGAAAGAACGCAAAATTGAAACAGTTAGCGCCAAAGAATTAGATCAAATTAATCATTGGATTAATGCGAGACCAATGAAAACACTCAACTGGCAATCACCACGAAAGGTTTTTCAGCAGTTTGCAGTGTTCGGTTTAATTTTACAATCTACCATATATATTTCTTAATTACTTTTTAACCGGATTAGGGTTAATGATAATTAGAGTTAAAACTGACAATGTCAAATACAGCATACTCGGACATGTAATATGGAATAGCTGTATCATGATATACATTCTATGTAGTACATTTGGATTGAAAATGTAACATTTCGCTTCGGAAAATTTAATTAGTCATAAATGATCTATACCTTGCTCTAATAATTAAACGTCAATTATTTTTGCTCTTATACTAAAAAAATGGACTATTTTTGTAGTATAAGAGCACAAAAAAAGCCGTCAATTTACTGATAGCTTTTTTATTATCCTTTAGATTTTACAATTGCAAGTAAAATTGCACCTGTTACGAACAGAACAATCCCAATTCCAACATAAACCAATTCTTTTTTGGTTTTCTTTTCACCAAGGAAGAGAATTCCTCCAATAATTGAAATGATAACACCTAATTGTGAGAATGAAAAGGCAATTGCGTTACCAGCAGCGCTTGCAGCCATAAGCATAAAGACATTACCTACACCAAACATTGCTCCATCAATCATATTTAGATAAACATATTTTTCCATTTTAATTTTGAAACGACCCATCACAAGTGCTCCAAAGATCATTCCAACTGACATTGGCAAGATAATTGTCAGTGTATCAAAATGAACATTGAACCAAAGTACTGCTAAGTTATTAAAAAGAATAACATAGAGAACATATCCCAAAGTTGAGTAAGTTAAAGCAGTCAATCCTTTAGTATAATTACGTCCTTCTTCAACAACTGGATTTTCTGGGTCACGTTTAGCTGAGAAATAGAACCCAACTACCAAAACAGCCATCGCAATAAATCCGAGAATAAATTGAATTTGTTTTGTCCATTCGTGGAAAGCAAAAACCCCAAGCAATCCACCAATTACTAATTGACTTCCTGATGAAAGTGGACTCGCTACTGAAACACCCATGTATTTCATTGAATTAAACTGACCAAATTGTCCAATTGCCCAAAGCAATCCACCAATAAATCCAATTAAGAAAATTTGCCATGTCAACGTTGGCATGCGGAATAAGAAAACAATAAGTGCAAAAACAAAAGCGCCCAAAGTCATTCCAAGTGTTTGTTGATTAGCATCACCACCAAATTTATTAGCTACCAATCCGATAGAACCCCAAGCAAAAATTGGAACAAGAGCGAGAAGAATTCCTTGCATGTTTATATTTACCTCTTTAAAATAATTTTTTACTTAAAAAAAATAAGCATATCTCTATCTTACTCTTTTTTCGATTAACATTAAAATCGGTGGCGTATGAATTTGGTTAAGAGGTGCATAAGAACCTGTCTAGTATCTTTTAAGGACTATCTTCAGGAAGGCCTGCTCTTATACTAAAAAAATGGACTATTTTTATTCAGTCCGTAAAATGAAAGTATAGGCGTATTTTTATGTCAATTCGTTATTCACAAGATTTCAAAGATTCATTGGTTAAACTTCACCAAGAAGGCCGTTCACTTAAATCATTAGCAGAAGAATTTGGTCCGTCGAAAGATTCTATTGCTATTTGGGTTAAACAAGCTACCCCAATCATGATCAAGGGTCAGTCAAAGACTTTTAAAGACGTCAAGCACCTAGAGAAGCGTGAAGAAGTTTATTTGAAGGCATAGCAAACATTAACTGAAGTCCAAGCAGCCATTGGTTGGCATATCAATTTTTATAATCGCAATCGTATATCAAATGTCGCCTAATTAACTGAATAAAAATAGTCCAATTTATTGATTCCTGAGCAGTGGATATCGAATACCTTCTTTGAGAATTACTTTCTTCGTGTGCTGGCCTTGATCCATCGGATAAGAAGAGTAAATTACTAAACAAAAAAGTACGAATATAGCGCAGTCCCATCCTGTTAGGACAATGTATTCCCAAGACGCAGTCAAAGAAGTTAGCAGAGCTACTAAGGTACCACTAGTCAAGGCAAGCAAAAAAACATTCCCGTGTTTATGCAAAAATTTTTGAATTTTTATTCGCTTCATAGCTTACATCAACCTAGTTCTAATATAAAAAGCACAACGTTTAGACCGCTGTGCTGAGACTTGCTACTGCAACTTCAAACCGCTTGTACGTTTACTTGACACGATTATCGTCATCGTTCACTGCTTGAGAAGTTGTTTTTTTCACGGCATCAACGCCATCTGAAGTTTTTTCTTTGATTGTGCTACCAGCGTCTGTTACGCGATCCTGTAAGCTTGTTTGTGATGCGTCAAATTCTTTTTGTGTTTGAATATCAACTACTTCAACATTTAACTCAACTAGCGTCAAACTTGTTGTTTCTCGCACCTGTTTTGTGATTACTTCTGTTAGTTGCTTATAAATATCATGTGCGTTGTGTCCATATTCCATGATAATATTTAAATCTACCGCAACTTGTTCTTTTCCGACCTCGACATCAATACCATCAGTGGGGTTATCCGTATTCACAATTTTATTTTTAATGTTTGCGACAAAACCGCCATCAACACCTAGCAATCCTGTCACGTTTTCAATTGCATAACCCACTACTTTTTGAATCACTTTGTCATCAAATGTTAATTCACCTTTAGGTTGACGATTCTCTGTTGCAGTATTTTGTGTAGTTGTTTTTTCTGTAGACATAATTAAATCCTTTCTATATCTAAATAATTAATTTTTACGTGTAAATATTTTAGAGACAATTGATAAATCGACATTATACGCTTCGAGCAAGTAACCAATCCAACCTGCTAGTAAGGTGACAACTATAATCAAAATCGTCTTCCAAAATCCTACAGTTACCAATAGAGTTGACAGAATGAAACCCGCAAGACCACCAACCCAAATATTAATTGATTTTTTGTCTTTCATTATATCCGCACTCCTTTTTAAATCACACGTGTGACTTTACGCTTTGAGTTTGATTTCTGATTTACTTTAATATCAACTTTAATGGGAATTCGATTTATGCCAGCGAGTAAATCACTCAAGCTTTTCGTTAAATCGTATGAAATACGAGGTAATTCTTCGACTGTCGCCTGTTTATAAACTGAATCAGCAACAATATAAAATTTTCGTTGACGACGAGTATTTTTCAATCTCACTTTAATATTTGATAAATCTTCACCTGAGAGCTTTGTCTGAATAAACTGGTTGATACCATGATTACTCAACGCAAGCCGTCCTTCTTTGGTTTGCTTCAAAGGAATATCTGGTAATTCTACCGGCCATATCAATATGAGTAAAAACACAAGCACGGTCAGTGCCAGCAGTACAAGACCATAGTAATAAATGAAAAGATCACTCTTAAAGTCTAAATGTATATTAAACTCTGCTAAAAATTTGAAAACTTCATCAATTATTTTTGGCCATATCAACAAACAAAGCCCAACCAAATATCCGAGGCTGAAAATACTCAGAACAATTTTTTGACTTTTCTTCATATCGTACCTCTCTATTACCTTATGCTACTGTTTTGCTCTCATACCAAGCACCATTGACACGACTAGTACAAGAATCACAGCACCAATTATCGACGGAATGATTGCCATTCCCGCCAAGCTAGGTCCCCAATGACCCAACAATCCTTGTCCAATTGAAGACCCAATCAAACCAGCTAAAATATTACTGATCCATCCCATTGACTCTCCACGATTGGTAATAGCTCCAGCTATCGCTCCAATTACAGCACCTACAATTAATGACCAAATCATAATCTTTCCTCCATTCTCTTCTCTATGAATTATGATATCCAATTATAACACTATACGGAAAGCACTTACAAAAATAACGCTTACCCCCTTTACAAAACAATGAAATTATGAGTTGCTTTTAAAAGATTAAAAAACAACAGCTCCTCATCAATAAGTTGCTATCGTTATTATCTGTTCAATGATTTAATTATGGATTTCCTCTTCCAAACGGTCCCCAGCTTTGTCGATGCCTTTAGCTGCAAATATGGTCCCTCCAACCGCTATACCGCCTAGAATTAATGTAGATGCTAACAATACCTTAAGTACAGTTTTTAACACAGTTTTCCTCCTTTATGCCTAAAATTAAAATTTGTTAATCTTCTTTTGTTTTCTTCCAATTTCTGACAAAATAATAGAAACTGAACAATAATTGAGACAACGCCAAAAGCATCGACAGTTTATCCCAAAAGCCAAATTTTTTATTCTTTTTAGCCATCTTTTCTCCACTTTCTTCGTTGATCCAACCAAATTTCTGATTAGTATCTTCGAAATTCAAAGGAGCTCATGATTTAATTTAAGCCACCAGTAACATTGATTGACTCACCTGTTACATAGCTAGATTCATTTGAAGCTAGGAAAACATAAGCGCCTGCTAATTCTGCCGGTTGACCAGCTCTACCGATGGGTGTCGATTGGCCAAATGTTGGAATGTTCTCCGGTAACTGTCCACCAACAATCTGCAAAGGTGTCCAAATGGGACCAGGTGCCACACTATTCACGCGAATCCCTCGATTAGCCAATTGTTTAGCCAAACTCATCGTCATATTCTTGATAGCAGCTTTTGTACCTGCATAATCCACGAGAAATGACGATGGTTGCTCTGCCTCAATAGAATTCGTTGTTATGATACTGCTGCCAGGTTGCATATGTGGTAAAGCCGCTTTAACAAGCCAAATGAGACTAAAAACATTTGTTGCATAAGTGTCAGTTATTTGTTGTGTCGACAAATTAGCTATATCAACTTCCGCTTGTTGTTTACCAGCTACTAACGTCAAAATACTTAAATCACCAAAAAATGAAACTGCTTCATCAATCAACTTTTGGCTGAATGCTTCATTCTTTAAATCACCTGGAACTAGCTTGATTTTACGACCCAATGATTCAATAATGCCCTTAACTTCTTGTGCATCTGGTTCTTCTTCAGGAAGATAATTTAACACAATATCAGCACCTTCATGTGCATACGCTATCGCCACAGATCTGCCGATTCCTGAGTCACCACCGGTTATCAGTGCTTTCTTATGTTTCAGGCGGTCATGCCCAACGTAACTTGCTGCACCATCATCTGGTGTTGGCGACATCTTGCTTTGTAATCCGGGTTCAGGTTGACTCTGTTTTGGAAAATTCTGCTTTGCATATTCTTCATTTATGTTTGTCATATAATTCCTCCCTTTTTCATACAATACTCAGCACAATCTTGACACGCACTAATAACGTGTATATTGTTTAACAAACACTTTGTTTGTAATGCCTACTATATCATTAGTAGAGAGCGGTTACAAAAATTTTGCCTAGATACTTGACAATGTAATTTGTTAATATCAGATGAAAACAAATCAAACAAAAGGAAGCGTGATGATTTAAAAATCACACTTCCTTTCTCAACAATATAAGAAAACCTTATTGATTAATTTGTTATAAAATCAGCATTCTTTGCTCCAATTTTGAAGTACTGACCTGTATTCCAATCTTTCAAAACATATCCCATTGCTCAGAAGTCAATAAATTGGACTATTTTTATTCAGTTACTTAGGCAACATTTGAGATACGATTGCGATTATAAAAATTGATATACCAACCAATGGCTGCTTGGACTTGCGTTAATGTTTCGTATGCCTTCAAATACACCTCTTCACGTTTCAATATTGAATGAAATGCTTCCATACGGCCATTATCGTATGGATGTCCTTTGAGTGAATATGAATGTTTCAAGCCATAATTTTGGCATTTAATATTAAACTCAGTACTCGTGTATTGTGACCCCATATCTGAATGAATAATGAGTGGCTTTCGATGCTTATCTAACGCCATCTGTAAGGCACTTGTGGCTAGCTCGGCTGTCATTGTATCGCCAATTTTATAGCCCAATACTTTTCTCTTCTCAGGATCCAAAACGGTCGCTAAATAGACCCATCTGTGATTAGTCAACTGAATATAAGTGATATCTGTTTGCCAAACACCGCTCAAATCATGCAAGTGTCTAATCAGATTGGGTTTTTGATCAACCGTCACCACAGTTTTTGGCTTGCGATAACGTTTTTGCATGCGTGATCTAATCCCTAATTCACGCATTAATTTGAGTGTCATATATTCAGATATTTTTGGACAGTCATTGTTTAGGTGACTATAAGCAGCAATACGACGATAACCATAAAATTTAAAGTTTTTCCAAACGTCTAAAATATAAGGTTTTAGAGATTCTCTACGCTTTTCTTGTCGACTGGGCTGCCAATGGCGCCAGTTGTAATAGGTACTAGGTTTGATTTTAAGTGCACTTAAAATACGCACAAGCGCGTAGCCTTGTGCTAAAAATTGGTTAACGAGCGGCAATCCCACATTACGGACTATTTTTTGGCGAGTAAGATGGCCGCTCAATGCCTGTCAGGCTATGCGTGATAAAATTTCGTTTTCTTCCTCCAAAATAGCGAGGCGCTTCTCTAGTTGCTTGACGTCTTTTAAAGTCTTTGACTGACCCTTGATCATGATTGGGGTAGCTTGTTTAACCCAAATAGCAATAGAATCTTTTGATGGTCCAAACTCTTCTGCTAATGATTTGAGTGAACGGCCTTCTTGGTGAAGTTTAACCAATGAATCTTTGAAATCTTGTGAATAACGAATTGACATAAAAATGCTCCTATACTTTCGTTTTACGGACTGAATAAAAATAGTCCATTTTTTAGTATAAGAGCACGCCGCAGGGCAGTGCTTTTCTAACATTCCAGCTACCAAGTGTTTTGGTAAAAATGTCCCTTATTCAGATAATTATTATTACAGGCAAAAATAATCTTAATGTTTAAATTTGCTTCACTTCAATAAAAGACCGGCCTGCTCAACCCCAAGGGTTTTAGCGGACCGATCTTTATTTACATTAAGGAATCTTGACTTACTTTGAAAAACTTTTAATTTATCTTAGCCAGTTGTTGTGACAAAGTTTCCACTTGTTTAGTCAACTTCTCCAAATCGTGACTTTGGTTGAAAGTTTTTAAATTTGCTTGCACTTGCCGAACGCTCCTTTGGACAGTTTCTTGGCCATTAGTAGTCAAGGTTAGCCGCACAATTCGTCGATCAGTTTGATTTACTTGTGATTGAATTAAATTATCTTGAATCAGTCGCCAAGTGTTTCTGGAAATTAGTGTGCGCGTAACCATGAACGCATCAGCTAATTCACTAGCAGTGGCTTGTCCGTGCTGTTCCAGATAGATTAATATTCCCCACTCACGCATTGAGACACCAGTTGTGGTCAGCCCTTGCATTAACATCTGGTATGCTTGTTTCTGAATAGCCTGTAAGGTTGCTAAGCTCTCAAACCGGATCTTAGTTTGCCGATGATTTAGCATATAATATCATCCTATTCTTTGCGCTGCCGCTTAGTCATTCCGAAGAGTCCTAACACACTACTCATTGCTAATAGTAATAAGCCACTCAGCGTCATGTGTTGTTGCTCAGTTTCACCAGTTTCAGGCAACTGTTGGTCCACAAAATTAGTAGCCGCCGCTTGACCAGCCTGAACCGGTTTTGCTGGCGTCGTTGGTTGACTTGGATTAACTGGTTTTGTTGGCGCATCCTTGGTATAAATCACCGTAAAGTCAAGATCACTAGCGTCCCCACTCACAGTTTGTGCCCCAATTTCAGCTTGATCTGGCGTATAACCCTTAATAACTGGGCTAGTCACTGCCGCAAAGATTTGATCAGCTGACCAAGACCCATAGGTCTTTTCACCTGTAACCGTATCAGTTGAGACTTGACGCGTAAAGGTTACTTGAGCGGTGTTATCAGCAGGAGTTTGATTACCAGCGCCTTGATAATGAATAGTTTCTGTAACGGTTTTGGCCTCTGTAGACTGAATGTTTTGATGCTTCAAGTGAACCGTGAAGTTCTGATCAGTTGTGTCATTATTGTCGAATGTCAAATCTGCTGGATAGCCATCAGTAACCAACTCATACCCGTGTTTCTTATAATCCGCAATGTTGCCACTGGTACTATAACTGGATTTCGAGCCCGTTGTTCCTGAAATTGAATCCGTCTTTAAAGTTTTTCCGGTCGTATCATCAACGTAGCTGACACTACCTTTTTGCGTATCTGCGGTATAGGTGATCGTTGTATCTTTCGTCGGATCACTTGGCTGATAACTGCTACCTGGTGTCAAAACATGACCTTCTGGATCATGTGCTGTATAACCTGGTACCGTCTGTACACCGGCTGGTGTAACCTTCGTCGCATCACTTGGGTCATTTGGATAGACTACTGTTGGTACTCTAGGGAAGTGCCCATCACTTGAGCTTGGTACCAATGATCCGACTTTCGTGTATGTCACGGTCTCAGTAACATTTGCTGAATCGGCATTCAGGTCAGTTACGGCAGCTATCTGCGCTTTATCAGCTACAGATCCCGTCACCACTGGGCTAACAACGGCATCAAAGGTTGTATCACCATTTGTCGCTGTCCAGGCTTTTGTTCCAGCACCACTTGTAATAACTTCACCAGTAACGTTATCGACAACGACTGTTCGTGTGAAGTTGACAGAATCAGTGTGCGGCTTGGCCACTACGTGTCCATGCTGATCAACATAGCGGACGGTCTCATTGACCGTCTTATCATAGTTGGTGCGGCTTGGCCACTTTGGTCCATTTGGCTCATCTGGATTGATTGGCGCTCCCGGCGTCTGTGGATCCGTTGGATTCACTGGCGTCAACTGATGCTTCAAGTGAACCGTGAAGTTCTGATCAGTTGTGTCATTATTGTCGAATGTCAAATCTGCTGGATAGCCATCAGTAACCAACTCATACCCGTGTTTCTTATAATCCGCAATGTTGCCACTGGTACTATAACTGGATTTCGAGCCCGTTGTTCCTGAAATTGAATCCGTCTTTAAAGTTTTTCCGGTCGTATCATCAACGTAGCTGACACTACCTGTTTGCTGATCTGCGGTATAGGTGATCGTTGTATCTGTACCATTATCAGAAGGTGTTGGTGGAATATAGCCCTTAGTACGATCATCGGGATCAACTGGCACCAAAGGAGTTCCCATATGATCTTCAGGTATATAGCCAGGAATAAAAGCAATAACCGGATAATCAGGCACCGATGAATCAGCAATCTTAGTAGGGTTACTAGGATCATTGGGATAAATTCTTGACGTTGTTGAGCCATCAGGATTATAGACAATCCAGTTGCCGAGCTTGTTGTAAACATACTTAATATCAGAGGTTTGTGGGATATATGGATTTGTAATTCCGTATTCCGTATTATCTAATTTATACTTTTGCGTAGGATCTGAAGGCTTTATACTTGGCCATGTTTTGAGAACTATTCCATGTTTAGCAATTGAAGCAGACATTGTTCCATCTGAACCAGTCTGAGTGTAAGTAATAACTACTCCTTTATGAAAGTCTTTAACATAACTAGCACCAATCTCTCCGTATGGTGACATAACGCCATTTGCATTAGCAGGTGCAATAGCATAGTAACCATTTACAACAGTTACGTCGCTCGTCGTATAATTTTGGCCAACTAACCCTTTTTGTGTATAAGCAGCAACTGGATTACCATTACTGTCGATGATTTGTTTGCCATCTTTATCAACGTAATAAGTTGTTTGTGTGATCAATTTTGGTACAAAATAAGAAAGTGTATTGTAGTAGTTATTATCAAATTTACTAGCAGTATATTTAGTAACAAAACTGTTGCTAGAGCTTCGGACCATTTCAAAATAAACATCATTATAATAGATGGTACTATCAAATATAGCAGATTCTACCTGAGTATTTTGATTTAAAGTGTATTGCTTTAAAACCTCATTTGATTTCGATAATTCCGTTACATAAACAATTCCATCACCCGTTCGATTAGTTGAAAAAACAATTTGCTTTCCACCTTGGTTTCCACCTTGGTTTGCTTGCACCCATCGATAACTGTAATGAGAGTTATCTGGATCAATCCACATTCCAGATGGATAATCTGGATCACTAACTGAGAAACCCGTATTGGTAACTATTGCACTTCTTTTGACTCTTCGTCTTTGGTTAATAGAATGTGTATTCTCTTTATTACCACGCTTGTTATTATCCACTGTTTCCACAGAATTTGCATACTTTGCATTTGTCTTAACTGCAGTGCTGTTTGCCGTGCTCGCTGCACCTATCTTGCTTAAATTGCTTGCAGATGCAGAGTATTCATTAGTGCTGGTGGCATTAGCTGAATCGGCCTTCGTTGCACTGCTACTACTTGCACTCTTCGTATCACTGGCACTGCTTGCTTCAGTAGCTGCTGATTGAGCAGCACTCTTCGTATCACTGGCACTGCTTGCTTCAGTAGCTGCTGATTGACCAGCACTCTTCGTATCACTGGCACTGCTTACTGCAGTAGCTGCTGATTGACCAGCACTCTTCGTATCACTGGCACTGCTTGCTTCAGTAGCTGCTGATTGACCAGCACTCTTCGTATCACTGGCACTGCTTGCTTCAGTAGCTGCTGATTGACCAGCACTCTTCGTATCACTGGCACTGCTTGCTTCAGTAGCTGCTGATTGAGCAGCACTCTTCGTATCACTGGCACTGCTTGCTTCAGTAGCTGCTGATGAAACAGCGCTATTCGTATCACTAGTGCTGTTTACAGTGGCGGCAGTTAAGTTCCCTGAGGTGGTATCAGCATGAACTTCTACCGTTGATACCCCACCGAAGACAAAAAAAGACATTGAAGCAATTCCGGCAAAAACGAATTTTTTGCCATCTTTATACATTTTATAATGTAATTTCTTTTCTTCCATTATAAATTCCTTCCCGCTCAATTATATTGAGCCAACATAATTTTAATTATATACTAATTTATATACTAATTTATATACTAATGTAGAAAAGAATCACAAGCCTCATTCTGCAAAATAAAGGGTCTAGAATTTTTGGTGTTGGAAAGTATTTCCATTCCAAAATGCTCAGAAGTCAATAAATTGGACTATTTTTATTCAGTTACTTAGGCAACATTTGAGATACGATTTCGATTATAAAAATTGATATACCAACCAATGGCTGCTTGGACTTGTGCTCTTATACTAAAAAAATAGTCCATTTTTTTAGTATAAGAGCAATGGGATAGATTTTCTCTATCCCATCTGAATAATTATTAGGTTTTTAGTTCACTAAACTCTAGACACTCATACACTATTTACGAATTCAAATTATCCAAGTTATTGACCTAAGTCCATACAAACACTTGATTAGAAGATATCCCACCAAAAACCGTTAAAGAAAAGGCACCAGCGGTTGTTGTAAATAAGACAACTTTGCCTTTTATCAGTAATTTAATATTTTCTCTCTGTTATCAATCCTAGAATACATGTACTACGCCAAATCTTCTAATTATTTGCTTGTTTACGATAGACTGCATTATCAACGACTAGTCGCAAAAATGTATTAAACTGATCAAATCCATAATCAATCCGTTTCTGAATAAATTCAATCTCAATATAGTGTCTAATATACTTAATTGTCTGATCATGAATATTTTCCAATTGTGCAAAGAACAACGCTTTATTCTGAACCTGTAATTTACGATATTGACCATGAATATGATCTATCGCTTGATTAACATGATCAATTACACTACCGTCTAAGCCAACTTTTTCTAGCAAAGCCTGATACTGTTTACGAATAGTTTTCATAGCGTCATTGATGACAGCTTCATCTTCATATTGATGTTCAATTAAACTAATTGTCTGATCTAAATTTTCTAATGCCTGGTCACACGTTGTTAATAATTCTACTAAACGTTCTACCTGCTTAATTTGCTCATATAGATCTTGCACTAAATAAGGTGTCATTCTATCGTCATAACGTTGATAGAAATGTACCAATTCAGCATAAACTGCCTGCATAGCCTTGCTACTTAACTTGTTTGAACTCTGATAATCCGTATATAAATGTAGATAATCATTTTTAACGGTTATAAATATTTCTTTCACCAAATGATAGGCACTATCTGGCAAAATACTAATATCTGATCCCACTTGTACTGCTGTCATACGCTATTTCCTTATATTATTATTCGTAGGTAGCTCCTACATGCTCTGAGTATAAAATTTATACTTAGATGGATGATGCGCCGTGAATTAGTTTTTATTTTCCAACAGCACCTTTACCATCGGTGACTGGTTCAGAAAGGCTCTAATCACGGTTTTTTGTCGTATTGGTAATAAGTTTGATACGGCTTGGTTCTGCTTTGAATTTTGACTGTTTATTTCGCGTAAGGTTACATTGGCAATTAGCCCGTGTTTATCATGTCGCATCATCGATTACTTTATTCCCTAGGAGGATTCTTTTATGCTTTTCGTTGGTATTGATGTCGCTAAATCACATCATGATGTCGCTGTTCTTGACGACAATGGTCTGGTTGTCTTACGGCATCTCCGTATTCTTAATAGTCGTCAAGGTTTTGCAACACTGCACCAATCTTTGATTCAGTTATCAGCCGATACTAACGATGATATCCGCATCGCAATGGAAGCCACTGGCCATTACCATTTGAATTTGCTCTTATTCCTGCAAGCCAATGCTTATCCCACTTTCGCTTATAATCCATTTTTGATTAAAGAATTTGCTAGAACATTGACTCTTCGTAAGACAAAAACGGATAAAGCTGATGCACTAACAATTGCTAAAAAGTTAGCTACTGATTTATCATCGGATCGTTTTAAGCCCAATTTCAACATGCAAGAACTCAAGTTTTTAACGCATCATCGCAATCGGTTAACTGATAGTCGTTCTAAGCTCAAGACGCAATACATTCGTCTACTCGATATCTTGTTCCCTGAACTAGCTTGTTTCATTGGCAAAACAAATTTACACTATCAGTATGTCTATGATTTGTTAACAAAATATCCTTCACCTGCTAAATTGAGTCGCGCTCATACTAATGCGCTTGTTAAGCTATTGCATAATCATGGCAATCGACTTGATATGGCTCAGCAACTTAAAGTTCTAGCCAAACAATCTATTGGGTTGTCCTCACCAGCTAACGCGTTAGAACTTGTTCAGACCATATCCGTGATTCGTTTATATGATGAACAAATCAATGCCATCGACCAAGAGATTGCACAAATAATGAACAGCTTAGACGAAGCAGCTATTGTCACTTCCATTACTGGTATTTCTAATCGTTTGGGTAGCGTTATTCTAGCCGAAATCAATCACATTAATAATTTTCAGTCACCTGATCAGCTATTAGCTTTTGCCGGCTTAGAACCTTCTGTTTATCAATCTGGCCAGATGAATGCCACGGGTAAAATAGTTAAACGTGGTTCGACATCATTGCGTTGGGCGTTGTGCCAAGCAGCTGAATATGCTTCTCATTGGTCGCCGACTTTACGTCAATACCGTCAAAAGAAACTTGACGAGGGCAAGCACTATTATGTTGTCATGACTCATGTCGCTAAAAAACTGGTGCGTATCATCTATTACCTGTTAAAACATCATCAATACTATGACGAATCTAAGCTCATATAACTCATAATTTCACCTCTTAATTAACAAACCATGGGAACGTTTTAAAATAGTAATTTAAAACGTTTATTTGTCGTTCAACCAAATTATTATTCTACATTTAGTTGTTTTTTTTGACTTTTAACATAGTTTGTCTTT
>Ga0268251_10000410_pt1 | contig 13751 bp, 11 predicted proteins | sample AgamicAsMae_FD_200527 | JGI IMG/M metagenome (GOLD analysis project Ga0268251, IMG submission 200527) | Agave microbial communities from Guanajuato, Mexico - As.Ma.e (v2) (version 2) | ecosystem: Host-associated > Plants > Phyllosphere > Phylloplane/Leaf | place: Guanajuato, Mexico | collected...
AGAATACACTAAGGCCATCCTCTCTACCTATGGCGCCGAAGCCCTGAAAAAAAGTTGGACCCAAGTCTGTGAAAGACTGAAATCTGTCACGGACAACATAGCCTCACAAGGCAACTTAGTGATACCACAGCTTGGACTGGAAGAGTTTTTGACTGCTGACCATGCAACAAAAGAAAAGCTCAAGGATATAGGATGCTTCATTGTCCGACAAGTAGTTTCGGAGCAACAAGCAACTGATTGGTATAATGAACTAAAAGGATATGTCGAGGAAAACAAGGTTCACATTACCGGTATGTCATCTGGTTACATCGTCTATACTCTATTTCTCACAATGTCTCGTGTCGTACAGGCATGCCAGTGGAGAACCCGTTCATGTTCAACGTCTACCACTCGCCAGTACAGCAAGCAGCTCGCTCTCACCCAAACAGTCTGGCCGTCCAGAAGGCCGTCAACAGTCTATGGTCTGATAACAGTGACCAAGAAAACAAGTTCCATGAACCTCTTTCCTATGCCGATGGCTTTCGCATTCGACCTGAGAATACCGTCTTCAATGCATTGCCCCCACATATCGGTGAGCGACTCTCCACGACTTAACACCGACAGATGCTGATGTATAACTAGATGGCGGTAGTCTCTCTCGCTGGGCAGATCCCACTTACCGCAAAGTATACGAGCAAATCTGGACTGGCAACCCTTCCTCCTTCGACCCCTACGATCTCTCCATTCGCAAAGACGCAAAGCCCGGTCTCTTCCCAGGCACTGCATCGCAGGTCCTGCGCGCTTTCCAAGGCTGGACAGCCTTGACCTCTGCAGGAGCTAACGAAGGTTCTCTCTTACTCTACCCCGATGTCAAGACCGCCATGGCCTACGTAATGCTCAGACCTCTTTTCGATGCTCCTGATAACGAAGATGATATCATGGATGCAGAAAAATGGACGTTGAATGCCGAGAGAGGATGGTTCCCTGGTACTTGGAGACAGTTGCCGCAGATCGTTAGTCCCGCGAGTCATCCGCATTTGAGACTTGAAGAGTGTTTGGTCAACATCCCCAAGATGCAGCCAGGTGATACTGTTTGGTGGCACGCGGATGTAAGATACTCTATCACTCCACACTCACATAACTGCTTCCCGTATTGTGAACAGCTGACCAAGGATTAATCTAGATGATCCATGGTGTTGACTCGCAACACACTGGGACTCATGATTCGGCTGTCTTGTATATTGCAGCTGTTCCCACCACGCCGGCCAACTCGCGCTACATGCGTCAGCAAGTGGAAAACTTCAAGACTGGCGCTCCACCTGGTGACTTTGAACGCAATGGTACGGATGAGACTAAGTTTGTGGGCTACCAGGGCGAGATGGGAGTATTGAACGGAGAGGCGGGCAGGAAGGCTGCTGGTTTTGGTCTCTGAGAGAAAGTCTTTTTCCGGGCGTCTGTAGCTTGCGAGTACTTTGAATTATATCTTATGGGCTCTTTCTTATATCAACTACCAGCGGATGAAGGTCTCTCTGAAAACTTGCTGGCCTCCTTAGACTATACACTGTGTTTTGACCAAACTGGCAATTGAAAGAATCGGCGTATCGATCATTACTCGTGCTTGTGCACTTTCGAGGGTTGAGAATATCTACAGGCAGCGAGTGGCATATGTTTCCGATCTTGATCTTGCAGAGTACTGTATGTACTATGGTTCTGGGCATATATGACGTGTTTGGCATTGCACGGAAACAGTAATAAGATGGACATCATCGCTCCTTGTAGCGGGTCATTGTAGGATGATCTGTCTGTGGTAGACTGTCTCTGCGCATCGAAGACCCCCTACCCAAGGAAATCTACAAACGCTACACGCGATAGACAACATGATAACTCCATACCGATAACAAAAGAGAAGGTCATAGCTCCATAATCATATTCCAGTCAAATGCGGAGTCGAGTACTGGCGTCACAACACCAACTTTGGCCTGCGAGTCAACACCATGCGCCAGCATCACTCGAACCACGTCTTCATGGCCCGCTGTAACCGCAGCATGTAACGCGGTCTCCCCAGTGTGATTCCTCACATTGATGGTCACGCATCGTTGCAGCAGTGATTCCACCAATGCCACATCTCCAATTCGTGCAGCAAGATGTAGTGCTGTGTCTCCACTTGAGGTAGTGCTTGTAACATCAGCACCTAGCTCGAGAAGAAGTTGGGCAGTGCTGGTATTGGCGGAGCTGATGGCGATTTGTAGAGCGGTCATTTGTTGGCTGTTTTGTGAGTTGACGTCCGTGCCCATCTCGACCAGAAGGCGGATGATAGAGTGATGACCATTGCGGACTGCGATGTGCAGAGCGTTGTTACCATGGTCATTGATATCAGGAGTGCGGACGTCGCTCACTGCACCTAGTGAGTACCTGTTGAGATTCTGTTGTAGCGACGGATTGTTGCTTGAATATGCTGTGCAGAACGTTAGAACTTGAGATTGATGAGAACGAAGGACAAATAGCTTACAGGACCGTGATGACACACTGGCTGGTGGTGTCAACTGAGGCATGGTCATAGGAGCAATTGCCACAGCAACACTATCAGTCACGGGCACGTCACCGAAGTAGTCTGTGCACAGAAGGTTGGTTGTGTCAAGACTCAGAAGATCCGGAGTTGATTGCATCTTGTCAGGACTTTGAAAGAGTGCATTGAAATCACTCGCATTCCAGTTTTGTAGAGACCAAGAGTCCAAGGGGTTGAGGACTGGAACTGAAGCTTCCTGGGTAACAGTTGATAGACCGGAGAGGTACTCTTGAAGTCTAGTCTTGGTTTGATCGATTTGAGACAGCAAGCTCTTGATGTCCTGAAGAGATTCGGGCCAGTCCGTTGACTTCTCTAGCCTGGGTGTAGGCTCTGGACTCTTTGAAGCTGGAGATGATGTTCGCTTGGATTGGCCTTCTCGGCCTTCGAGCAACTTCAGCTTCTTTCCTGAGCTGGGTGTCAGTCTTGATCTTTGGGTCCAGAACTCGATCGAAGTCACATACTGCGACTTCTTTGCGCAAGGCGATTCTGCACTCTCCTCCTCTCACTAATATCTGTGAGTCTTGTCCAATCTTCGGAGTCAGACATTTGTTCGGCGTTTGTTTGTGAAGGTGGAGACATGTTTGCTGATTGGATTGATGACCAGAAGCTGAGGTATGCTTGCTCTATAAATCTGAATATTTTCATACCTATACTTGAATCCTCGATCGACTGACCACGCACGGCTTTCCACCAACGGAATGCATGCTTCGACTCGGAGGAGGATGACAGCCGTGCATACAGCTCTGATCCACTGTCAGTGTCATCTAGCTATACCAGGGGTGACAGATTGTAATTCCGGTGAAGCTATGCTGGAGGATTGCGGAGTCCAACAACCAATTCGGTTCGGCCAATGCTTAGCATGGGCTTCTGATCGCCAATTCAGAGACAAGTTAACCAAGCATTAGCCCAGGATATCGTGCTTTACTGCTCAGCCTGATGATCTAGCGTGCATCTGGAGCTATCTTTGTCTCTTCTCCGACCCGTTGGTAATTGGAGATGCTAAGTTGGGACTCTTTGGGAGACGCCAACATGGAAAACCTGCACTGATCGTGGCTCAGATGCACTATAGAGGGTGGCAGGGCTGTATCTGCAGGACACCAGCTCAGCCCCATTGGTGCGGATATTTTTCTTCACTCTCGGACGACATAGCAGAATGCTGCGCACAGAATAGGTTTGATGCTGAAGCTCACAAATGACTTATCTTGTATGCCTTAGGCAAGAGCTTTGCTCATGAGTCCTGAACAGGTGTTTTGGAAGGTGCATTCTGCAGTCGGCGGGGATTTGGTTAAGATTTGCCCAGGTCTGTGCACGATCAACACAATTTCTTCCCCTCTTTCAGCTTGAGCTGGACTTAAGTCGTGGTCAACTGAGCTCCGTCGATCCTTGATATTTGGCCCTAAGGAAGGATCTAAGGGCCTTGAAGCTGTTTGTCCAACCAAGCATTCGCCAATACGGTCACCGGCCCCTGGCGAATCTTCTCACTTGCAGCTTCGCGGTGGTTGAGGGAAACATGTGTCTCCAGCTGTGGGGCAACCAACAAGTTCAGGCCTCCAGCCTCAAGTGCTGAAGTGTTCAATCCTCGACCCGTCATTGGACCGATGCGTTCGCGGTCTGTTTCTGCTCTAGGATGTGTTCGCTCCGATGTTCAAATCTCAGCTCGAAGGAGGAACAAGCACGGAGATGAAATTAGAACAAGACGCTCTTTGCGGGGTTTGTATCACTCGAATTGGCGTAGCTACTCGCGACCACAGACTTGGTGACTTCGAGAAAAACACAGATCTCGGAATTAATTCTCAAACTCAATGTACGAGGCAATAGCTCTGGCTATCTGTCATATGCCTCCTCAAGCATCGACTGCCGCTCTTGCTGCCGCCATCTCCTCCTCTGAAGGCATGTTCACCACCATGAGATACAACACATTCTGTCCAGATGTCAGCAGAGCGGCTATTAATGTAACGAGATGAACTTACCTTGGCCAGCAGCTTCTTGTATGTGCGAATCGGGCCAGCAATGATTCCTTTCTTCTCACGTCTGAACGTCTGCTGTCTCTGCTCAGCTGCAAGTCGATCCCACTCTGCTCCCTGCTTCTCTCCTCTGGCCGCTTGACCGATCACAGATGCAAGGCCTCCGATCAAGCCCTTCGAGTTAGGACCGGGAATGAGTTTACCTCCAGAAACAAAGGAGATCAACGACCCACTGGCTGCCGCGTGATTAGGATCTGCGTATCGAGAATTGAACTCGCCTTGAGGGACCTGCGCCAGCACACTGTTGGGGTTTTGCATGGACTGGGTAGGTTAGTCAAGATCAATCAGGAATGATATGGCGACACTCACGTATTCTGCAGTGGCTCTCTTGTCCCAGTAGTTCGCGACAAAGGTCATGCCTTTAGCTACATTGCTCTTCTTCTTTGCGGCATCAGGTCCAGTCTGTGCTGCCAGCTCATCCAGGGTGGGGAAAACGAGTGGTGCCACTTCAGGGAATGCTAACTCGCCGTATGTGGTTCCGTCAGATGATCTGAACTTATCACCGACTTTTGCAACACCCTTGGGTTCTTGCTTCATGTTTGCGACAGTCTCATTGATATTGACTTGCTCCACCCTGTTTCTTGAGTCGGGATTCCATGTCATGATCAGACAGTACAATCCGCGAGGCTGGAAAAACTCCTCGTTGAGTTTGCGCAAGGCTGCAGTCGTTCTAGAAGCAGTCAGATCATAAAGCCGCTGGTAAACATTCTGACAACATACCTGAACCGAGCTTGCATCTCAATGGCGATGTTGGTGGCTTGCTGAATTGCATATGACACGGCAAAGCCGATAACGTGAGGCATGAACATCGTGCCAATGGAAGCAAAGTTGATGGCATTCAGCCAAGGATCAGCAGCACTCGACTTTTGGAGTGTGTCGAGGAAGTCGAGCCAGGTAGGCTGGTCAATGCCTGCACTTTGTAGTACCGGCGCATACGCTCGAATGAAACCTCGTGAGCGGTCCTTTGGTCGACGCTGTGGAATGACGACTGGAAGTTCGAGTTGACCAGTGACATTAGAGTTAGATTGACGGCCATGTTTCTCTAGGAAAGTGCGTTCGGGGTTTGCGTCGACTGCACTTTGACTGTGTTCTCCAGCAATTTCGTCTTGGGCGTCGTCCAGATCCCATTCGTTCTCCAGATCATGTCCAGCTTCGTCTCCTCGTTGTGTTGACGGTGCATCTTCGACTGCTTGTGCACTGTCTGATCGTGTAGCGGTAGCTGGCGTATCTTTCTCTGGGCTCTGACGGTCTGCTTTGCGTGCCTTGATACTTTCAGATGCCAACCCTACTGCCCCGGAAACGCTTCGGATGCCGGCGCGGACGAGGCCGCCTTTGCGGCGTCCGTTTTCTTCAACATCGCGACGAACCATGTTGACGAGGTTTGAGCACAAGAATCTGACAGATTTTGTGTTGGTTCTGGCAGTGTAGAAAGAGCAAGAACTTGGTCATGTAACAAATACGAATGCAACAAAGGATGAACCCAAGCTTATGGTGAACCAATCCAAGCTTTAGATTAACCGCTGTCGGGCGGAGCAAGGGTTTTGTGGCTTGAAACAGCCGCACGCTGCAGGCCTGACTTGGAGGATTCTGATCAACCTTTATTTTAGGCCACGTCGAACATCAATCTACCTTCAACTAGATCCTTCGCCACGATCCTTCCTAGTCAATCTTACATCCTCTCTTGAGCTCGATGCACACGCTGACGAGTCAGCTCCCTTTTGTCAGAGTGACTTGCTACCATACTCATCCTCTGCAGAAAATGACAATCAAGTCGTCATCAAGCAGTGACCGACTATATAGGTGTTGTAAGTGTCAATAGACCAGTGTCTTAACATCACAATCGCTAGGCAAGTATGAGTTCCTTCACCTTGCTACTGCTGTTATGTGCACTTTCGCTTTTCTACCTCATTGCAAACACCATCCTTCGCAAAATCACCGCTTCTCGAATCAAATCACACCATTCATGCCTAGATCCTCCTGCTTTACCTCAGCGTGAGCGTATCATTGGACTCGATCTGCTGAAATCAGGCGCTGCTGCGGTCAAAGCAAAGAACAGTCTCGAATGCGCAGTCCGTCGTATCGAGTCCACCGCCAACACTTATTCCAACACGATTGTGGGACTCAACATCATAACCACCATCGATCCCGCAAACATTCAGACTATACTTGCACAAAAATTCAGCGACTATGACCTTGGAGGAAGAATCTATGCCTGGGGTCCGCTCGTTGGCAAGGGCGTATTCACCTCCGATGGTCCAGAATGGGCTCACAGGCGAGCGATGATCCGACCGAATTTCACCAAGCAGCAAGTCGCCAGCTTAGGCATGTTCGAGAGACACTTTGGACATCTTCTAGCGCTACTGCCTCGAGACGGTGCGACGGTCGACCTGCAAAAAATGTTTTTCAGCATGACTCTTGATTCAGCTACAGAATTTCTGTTCGGTCAGTCAGTCGGTGCCCAAGGCGCGGGAGCTGGCAGTGAAGCTGATCGCTTCCAACGTGCATTCGATTTTGCACAACATCAGATGCCCGACCGCAATCGTTTGGGTGTCATGAATCGCTTCATTCCAAACGCCAAGTTCAAAGCCGCTTGCAAAGTCGTACATGCATGGGCAGATACATATGTCGAGCAATGGTTACGCAACAAGAATTTCGAGATGTCGCCGAAACCTAACATTGAGAACAGCAAGTACGTCTGCCTCGAGCAGATCGCCGACCAGGTCCAGGATTCCAGGCAGCTCCGTGATGAGATGTTGAATGTCTTGCTTGCTGGAAGAGACACTACTGCAGGTCTACTCTCCAACACATTCCATGTCCTATCCCGTCACCCCGATGTCTGGGAGAAATTGAGAGCAGAAGTCCACACTCTGGAAGGAAGACTTCCGACCTATGAAGACCTCAAAAGCCTCAAGTATCTCAAATGTGTCTTGAACGAAGGTACGCTTGCACATTCTCCGCTCTTCTCGAGACCGTCTAACATGCTGCATAGTTCTCCGCCTCTATCCTCCTGTGCCAACGAATGCACGTTGTGCCAAGGTCGACACTGTTCTACCCACCGGTGGAGGCCCCACGCGCACATCGCCTGTATTTGTGCCTAAAGGCTCGATAGTCGTCTACTCCATCTATGCTCTCCACCGTCGCGAAGACATCTATGGGCCCACAGCCAAAGAATTCATCCCTGAGAGGTGGGTCTCCGACTCTCTTAATGGTCCTCTAAGGCCAGGTTGGGGCTACATCCCTTTCAGTGGTGGTCCAAGAATATGTGTTGGTCAACAGTATGCTTTGACTGAGGCTAGTTACACCATTGTCAGGATGTGTCAGAACTTCAAGGAGTTGCAGTCCAGAGATCAAGGGCCATGGAAAGAAGGTTTAGGGTTGACGTTGTGCAGTGGTGAGGGAACGCACGTCGGCTTAGTGTCTGTCTGATGAAGTACCGTTAGGGTTGGAGGTACTGTGGCGGTACACATTACTACGGCATAATAGTGTTCGACACAGTGTATCCGATTGATTTCCGATTCGTCTCCGACATTGCCTATAGTTTAATATACATATGTAATATGGTAATTACAATCCAGAGAAGGTCCAGTCATACCGAGAGATACTCTACGCACTGAGTTGCGCTCTTATGTTCCAAATTCAAGATGCAGCTCCAACCCTTGGAAATTGTACCAAGCTCGTTACCTAAACCATATCAGAGACAAAGATTCGATGTTTCGACGCCATCGGAATGCTTTGACCCCAAGAAGAAGCCTCTCTCGAACCAAATACTAACCACCGAATAATGGAAGACATCCACAACCATTATATCTTCGTTACTCCATCTCCCATAGTTATAAAACACCATTCGAGTGCTGTTGAGCAGAGCACCCTGGCAATAATTCGGCCTCGGCAGCTATACCGATGACGTATTGCTAAAGATGACATGGACCTGTCAACGGCCTGATCCACATCATCTATTTATGCCCTTTTGCGTGGTCATTAGAGTTGGAAACTTCACGTGCAGTTTCGCTCGAGTTTGTATTCAAAGACGCGAAATCGAGATGATATTGCTCTATACGACGAGTACCTGAGACAAAGAGATGATACTGGAATAGCGGCATCTGCCGCCGATGTGAATACAGAAAACGCGAAACTCCCCAGCCACCTCTTTTATTTCTTCGCGACTGTCGTGAAGACCAACTTCTCTGCGCTGATCTCCTTACGACGCAGAATATCAACGCTATGAATGACCGCCTCCAAACCGCCATCGCTGATTCTCGCAGGATGAGTCTTGATCTGACCATCCGCAAGCAGCTTCTCCATTGAGTTGAAAAATGGAATCGCGGACTCTGACAACTCTGGATCTGCCTCGCTGGTGAATGGCGCAGGCCAGTTGCAAGGCATGCCTGTGATGCGGAACGCGACAACCCAGTCTGACTTGACAAGCTTACGCGTAGCTGCAACGTGAGCAGGATACGGATCCATGCCGATGTAGCGACCGCCAGCACGGCCGATAGATTCGTAACAAATTTTCATGCTCGACTCTTCGGTGATACAGTCGATGGCGTATCCAAGGCCGTTCTTGGTGTACTTCTTGATGTCTGCACCACAAGTGGGCGAGCGATAGTCAAAGACGGCTTCGGCGCCAAAAGACTTGACGAACTCGAAGTTTCTGGGCGAGCATGTCGTGATCGGTCTGAGACCAGCTCTATTCACAAGTCAGTTGTGGAACCTGCAAAAGCCAGGGATCGTTGACATACCTCTTGAGGATCTGGATCACCATTGTGCCGACAGATGTGCTACCGCCATATACAAGAATCGGGAAAGACTTCTCGGCCGGCTTGTCGATTAATGACATGGGAATCTTCATAGACCAGAAGATAGCCAGTACTGTCGTGTTGATGGCCGTGGGTAGAGTGGTAGCGGTCTCGAAGGACATGTAGTCAGGAATACGCAGAGCCAGCTCGCCGGGAAGTAGTGTGTACTCGGCGAAGGCACCACCTGAGGATCGCTCGGGATCCATGCCGCATGCGCTGCCACATACTCTCTCTCCGATGGTCCAGCGCTTGCGAACGGCAGAACCCACGGCCACGACTGTCCCAGCACAATCGAAACCGAAGATGGCACCCGGTGTTACGAATTCACCCGTCAACTTGGTGTCTACGGGATTCAATGCGACAGCGTGCACTTTGATTAAGACTGCATTGGGCTCAAGATGTGCGACCGGCTGGTCATGCACGATTGTGAAGTTCTTGTCGGGACCTGCCACAATGGCTCTCTGGGTCTGAGGGATTCCGATGGTTCGAGCAATCATTTTCGGTTTCGCGTATGTGACGAGACGAAGGTATTGTTCGAATTGAGGAGAAGAGTTGTCGATGACAATGATCATGAGAAGTAGTAGGTTGAGGTGGAGTATGAGATTATGGCCAACTCTATACCTACTGAGAAGGACTTATATGCTCCAAGCGACCTCTCTGATTGCCAGTCTGACCTGGAAATCATCTATGCTGACAGTATGATATGCAGGACAGACTGCCTGCCCCACGTTCTGACAAACAAGCAGCCACCGACTGCGGCTACCAAGACATGCCGCAAGGGTTGGCAGTGCTTGAACGAAGGATCGCACGAAGGATGCGAAAATCCACCAACAACTTTCATTTATGCTGTATAGTGCTGCTTGTCATATTTTTGGCAACACGAGCATGCAAGAAACCAAGCCTCCGAGAGACTGGATGGAATGGGCCTTCTTGGTGTCCGTGCACACATCGGCAAGCAGCTTGCAGCTCGAGCCGAAGCTTGGTGTTCCTATTCCGTCCTTCCAACCTGCATCCTGAGCCTCCAGCCTCAGTCGAAAGTGTCAGCCATCGTCAGGCCTACTGTCATATCGCGGAAGTCCAGTGGTTGTGACAGGATCATCATGTATACCACGAACATGCGAACATCTGCAGCGATGCGATGGTATATAGACGATGGTTTGCCCATCTCAGTATCGCCTCCATCATCAAAATCCAAACGACACTTCCTAAGGCAATACACATAACCTTCAAAGCAATTCTTGCTTTCAAACACCTCATTCAGTCTATACTAGAACCGAAGACCTACCCAACTCTCATCAACTACTTACACAATGCCCTACAAGAACGAGCCTATCGCCATCATTGGCAGCTCCTGCCGCTTCGCCGGCCCGGCTACGTCTCCTTCCAAGCTCTGGGAGTTGCTCAGAGAACCTAGGGACGTCTTGAGCAAAATTGATCGCTTCGATGCAGATCACTTCTATCACCCTGATGGCCACCACCACGGCACCAGCAACGTCAGACATGCGTACATGCTTGAGCAAGATGCAAAAGCTTTCGACGCTTCATTCTTCAACATTCAAGCTGGCGAAGCCGAATCGATCGATCCGCAACAGCGACTGATGCTCGAAACAATCTATGAAGGTCTCGAGGCCGCTGGACTCACCCTTGATAGCCTGCAAGGCTCAGACACTGCCATGTTTTCGGCTGTCATGTGCGAGGATGCTTCTGGTATTGCTTTCCACGACAACGAGTCGATTCCGAAATACGCTGCCACTGGAACGGCCCGAAGTATGTTAGCCAACCGCATGTCATACTTCTTCAACTGGAATGGTCCTTCCATGACCATCGATACCGCCTGCTCATCGTCTTTGGTCGCTGTTCACCAAGCTGTTCTCTCACTGAGAGCTGGTGAGTCACGTATCGCAGTCGCAGCTGGAACAAACATCATCCTCAGTCCTCGCAATTTCATTGCAGAGAGTAATCTCAACATGCTTTCGCCTGACGGAAGGTCTCGCATGTGGGATGCAAATGCCAATGGATATGCTCGTGGAGAAGGTGTTGCATCTGTCATCCTGAAAACATTGACACAGGCTCTTGCGGATGGAGACTCGATCGAGTGCATCATCCGCGAGACCGGAGTTAACCAGGACGGACGCACACCCGGTATTACCATGCCCAGCTCTGATGCACAATGTGCTTTGATCCGCTCAACTTATCGCAAAGCCGGCCTTGACCTGACCAAAAGCTCCGACCGACCCCAATTCTTCGAAGCCCATGGAACTGGCACCAAGGCTGGAGACCCTCAAGAGGCCAGAGCCATCTACAACTCTTTCTTTGCCGATACTGGAATCCAGGATGAGATTCTCAATGTCGGATCAATCAAAACCGTGGTCGGTCACACAGAAGGAACTGCTGGAATTGCAGGACTGATCAAGGCCTCGCTCGCGATACAAAACCAGACCATCCCTCCCAATATGCTGTTTGAGACCTTGAATCCTGATCTTGAAGTCTATGCTCAAAATCTGAAGGTACCAACCAAAGCTTTGCCTTGGCCAACGCTTCCAGCTGGCACACCTCGTAGAGCCAGTGTCAACAGCTTCGGCTTTGGCGGCACCAATGCTCACGCCATTATCGAAGCTTATGAAGGCACCGAGGATCAGGTTTCCAGAGCGGTCGCAATCCCTTTTACTCTGTCTGCTCCGTCCGAAAAGGCGCTCGCCATGCAGCTGAGTACTATGGTAGACTTCTTGCACGGGAACAAGGATGTCGACCTTTCGCAGATGGCATTGACACTGGCACAACGTTCTACACTGACCATAAGAACAGCGATCTCCGCACTCACTAGCGAGTCGCTTGCTGGGAAGCTTGAAGCCAAACTTGAGGCCAGAAAGTCCAGCAATGCATCTCTTGGCAACAGAGCTGCCAAAGATGCGAACAACAATATCCTTGGCATTTTCACGGGCCAAGGTGCTCAATGGGCTGCCATGGGCCGCGAGTTGATTCTCTCATCAGAATTTGTCGAAAGCATTGTCGACGAGCTCGAGCAATCTCTCGCCCAGCTGCCCGAGTCCAGCAGGCCCGAATGGTCGCTCAAGCGTGAGATGTTAGCCCAGGGCAAGGAGTCACGTATTGGAGAAGGCCTGATGTCCCAGCCTCTCTGCACCGCTGTTCAGATCATTCTGGTCAATCTCCTGACTAAAGCTGGTGTCTCATTCAGTGCGGTCATCGGCCACTCCAGTGGTGAGATCGGTGCTGCATACGCCGCTGGATTCATCTCTGCTCACGATGCGATTCGTATCGCCTACTACAGAGGGTTCTATGCCAAGTTTGCCAAGGGAGCCAATGGAGAGAGAGGATCTATGCTTGCTGTCGGAACATCCATGGAGGATGCCGAAGAGCTGTGCGCACTGCCTAGTCTCGAAGGCCGCATTCAGATTGCAGCTTCCAACTCATCCTCCAGCCTAACTCTTTCTGGAGATGAGGATGCAGTGGTCGAGGCCCTTGAGATCTTCAAGGATGAGAACAAATTCGCCAGGCAGCTCAAAGTTGACACGGCATACCACAGTCACCACATGATTCCGTGTTCGGACAAGTATCTTCAGTCCTTGATGGACTGTGACATTCAAATCTTGACTCCCCCTGAGGATGCTCCTAGATGGTTCTCTAGTGTGTACGGCGGCGATCAGATGACCGAAGACAACGATGATTTGACTGGACAGTACTGGGCTGAAAACATGCTGCAGCCTGTTCTGTTTTCACAGGCTCTGACTGCTGCTCTAGATGAGGCGGGTCCTCCGGCTTTCGCCATGGAAGTCGGCCCGCATCCAGCTCTCAAAGGACCCGCAACCGCTACCATTGAGGAAGTCACCGGCAATGCTGTTCCATACACTGGCACTCTGTCACGCAACGGTAACGACGTTGAGTCTCTTGCCGAAACACTTGGCTTCATCTGGACATTCCTCGGTCCCTCAACTCCCAACTTCAAAGCCTACAATGCCTTGTTCGGTAACATTGGACAAAAGCTCATGAAGAACCTACCCCAGTACACATGGGACCACGACCGTACTTACTGGTACGAGTCTCGCATCTCGAGGCTCTTCCGCGCTCAGCGTCCTCAAGCCAGCCATGAAATTCTGGGTATTCGCATGGACTCCGAGCTTGAAGGAGAGTACCGCTGGCACAACTTCCTCAAGCCAAGCGAGATCTCTTGGCTACGTGGTCACACAGTGCAAGGTCAGGTGTTGTTCCCGGCTGCTGGATTCGTAGCTTTGGCAGTGGAAGGATCTAAGACCATCACTGCTGATGAACCGGTCGCTCTCATTGAGCTGCATGACTTTAGCATTCACAATGCTTTGGCCATTGCGGACGAGACTTATGGTGCAGAGATTATCTCATCGATCAAGAGCA
>Ga0268251_10000413_pt1 | contig 13676 bp, 10 predicted proteins | sample AgamicAsMae_FD_200527 | JGI IMG/M metagenome (GOLD analysis project Ga0268251, IMG submission 200527) | Agave microbial communities from Guanajuato, Mexico - As.Ma.e (v2) (version 2) | ecosystem: Host-associated > Plants > Phyllosphere > Phylloplane/Leaf | place: Guanajuato, Mexico | collected...
AGTCTAGGGATGTACACGATGATGACGATGGTTTGGCATATGGAACTCTGCCTTTGCCGGAAGTCAGAAGGGGAAGAGGTGGTAGTGTGAGTAGCCAGAGAGCACCTTCACCATCGGGGTATACGTCTACCTCTTATCGATATCCGAGATCAGGCGCCCCTCAGGAATCTCAGTATACGACTTCGAGACCTCCAGTGACACAGTCTCATCAATACCAATACTCCCAACCCAGACCTGATCAGCCATCATCTCGCCATGAATACAATACTCAGACGTACAATCCAGCTGCTGCTGGAACTCAATCTCAAGGCCTTTCTCTCAAAGCCCAGACCGTCGATGTAACGCCAGGTATCTCCAAACAGGCCAACCTCGGTCTGAACGTACGTATGGATCGCTTGTCCGTGAGTGGAAACAGACCAGACGTAACTGGAGGAACACTACCTCCACCCAGTCCATTGCTAGAAGCATACCGCGGAACCTACCAATCAGTCTCTCCAATGATAGCACCCATGACCTTGTCTTCAGACAGCGATCTCGACAAACTGTCTTCACTCTCACCCGGTCCTTCGAACGGCAAACACCACAGACGATCCAGAAGCAGCAACAGCAAAAACGACTTCATAGGCTCAGGCTCCGAGTCCACCCCCAAAGGAGCAACCATCAAAAAGCGAGCGCGACTCTACGACGCAGAAAAAGATGCCTTGGCCCTCAACCAAGCTATCTCCCACCACAAACCCGACATTGACACAATCTGCAAGATCCTACCCTCTCTCACCCACGACCAAATTCTCGAACTCCGCAAAGAATACAAAAAACACATCAAAGTCCAAGGCCGCGGCATCAACATAGCCAAACACATGAAAATGAAGCTTGCTGGTACCTTTGGAAAAGCAGTCTACGTGTGCGCATTAGGACGCTTTGAATCCGAAGGCTACTGGGCAAACTTCTTTTACCAATCGCACAGCAGTCGCCGCGAATTACTCATCGAATCACTCATGGGACGCAGCAATGCCGAGATCAAACAGATCAAAGAGTCGTTCAGGGATAAACGCTACAATGATGATTTGGTGCGGTGCATGGAGAAGGAACTCAAGCCAGACAAGTTTCGCGTGGCGGTGTTGATGGCTTTGGAGGCGAAGCGGCAAGAGGAGAATGAGGGGTATGCTAGGCAGTATGTTGACGGTGATGTTGATGTGTTGAATAGATGTTTGGCAGCAAAGGAAGGCGGTGAGAGTACAATGTTGGAGATTGTGGTGAGAAGAAGTGATGCACATTTGCGAGAAGTGCTCAAGGTATATGAGCGCAGATACGGAGTCAATTTCGCAAGAGAGGCATTGAAGAAGAGTAATAATCTTGTGGTGAGTAAACCCCCATCAGCCTTCAACAGACATGCTCTTCTGGAAAAGCATATCTTGCAACCGACCTTCCTGCGAGAAACATCAGACTAACGCAAAGGGCGAATGCAACAGGGCGAAGTAATCTGCCACATCCTCAACGGAGCGATCAACCGACCAGCCCGCGATGCTCTCCTCCTCCACCACGCCATCTCCGACGTAACCTCCCACAACACACACGAAGAATTGCGTTACGAGCTTCTCATCTCAAGATTGATGCGGGTGCATTGGGAGCATGCCCATTTCGCCCGTGTGAAGCGCGAGTATGTGGACAAGTATCGCAAGGAGCTTGAACATGATGTTGAAGACGCGACAAAAGGTGATTTGAGAGAATTTTTGTATGAGATTTGCAAGGCGTGAGTGAGAAGGATGAAGACAGAGGAGATGCATGATGTGGAAAAGAAATGAGATGGGATGAATGAGATGATGGGTCACGATGTTCATGAGAAAAGGTTCAGCCATTTTCAGGTTTCTTTCAGTTACATAGCACACTTTTCTCTCAAAAGTTATGGCCTTCTTGAGTTGTTGTGTGATGATGGAGGAAAAAGGGAAAGGGAAAGGGAAAGAGAGAGAGAGAGAGAGAGAGAGAGAGAGAGAGAGATTGAGATTGAGATGCAAACGAGATGATGGATTATGAAGTCTTATGAAGTTTTGTCTGCTTATTTGTCTAGTCTTCCCAAACTCATGTTGAAGTGCCGTGGGTATGTTTTCATGAAAAGTCGTCTATCATACATAAAAGGTTGAAAATTCGGTTTCTTCGTCTCTGTCCTACCAAGCAGTGATATCACCAACCTCGGCCTCACCAAATGTCGATGTCTTTACTGCTTGATCGCCCTCGACACCCTGACCACTGGCAAAGTCGACTGGCTCTCTAGCCATGACGTCGGGCAACACTTCATGCAAGAAGTCCAAGACAAATCTATTCACCTGCTCAAACTCGAGCAAGAATGCATCGTGGCCTTCAGGAGAGTCTATATTCTTGAGTGTGGCGTTGGGAATGGCAGCTGCTAACTCTTTTTGCTCGGCATAGGTGAAGAGGCCATCGGATTGAATACCCAATACCAGTGTCGGTTGCTCGATCAATGCCAAAGCGTCGGCCACAGGTGTGGTCGTTTGTGTATCAGCAGGAAGACGACCTCGGGACACATCGTGGGTATCTAGTTTGCGGGTGATGGCAATGTAGCAGTTTGCATCGAAGCGCTTGATGAATTTTTCGCCTTGGTAGCGTAGATAGGATTGTGCGGAGAAGTAGGTAGGTGTGCGTTTGAGGCGGAGGCTTGCGGCAGAAGGAGGAGCGGCATTGGTGAGCAGAGGTGTGGTGCCGTGGAATTGGGGGTCCATGATGGTCATTTGGGGAGGTGTGTTGGCGGGAGGTAGAGATTCGATTGAGGTGGACAAGTCGGCAGAGCTGTTGACGCGAGAATAGCGAGGAGAGCCGGCGTTCTTGTGGCCTTCGTTGTGGATGGCAAAGTGGTCGCCCGAGGGCGTTGAAGGTCTGAGGGAGCCGTTGATGTTTTGTCTGCGCGAAGGATCGGGAGTGTTGCGACCGAATCTGGATTCGAACGAGTCGCGGCTGCGGTAGGTGAGGAGTGCTGACATGCGGGCAGCGGAGAGACCGGTGGATGGAGGGTCCTCGAAGGTGTAATATCCGTCGTCGTACTTGGGGTCGCTGTAGATGCTCTGTCTCTGAGCCTCACCCCAGCTGATGCCCCAAGCGCTGTATTGAGCTGATGTAGCAATGGGTACAATGCAGCGCACGTAGTCCTTGCCAAAGTAGGCGAATTCCAGCACGAGCATACCTCCCATGGAACCTCCGACCACAGCAGCAATCTGTTTGACACCCAAGTCGTCCAGGACAAGCTTGAAGATGTTGACGTCGTCTCTTACAGTGGTCAAAGGAAACTCTGGTCCGTAATGCTCGTTCTGTGAATTGCCATCCTTGCTCGTCACCGGACTCGCACTCCCGTATGGACTGCCCAGACTGTTCAGACAAACGACGAAGAAGCGCGACACGTCAAAGGCCTTGCCAGGACCTCCAAGCAGAGGACCCCACCAGTCGCCAACATCGGCACTACCAGTCAAGGCGTGGCAGATGACCATGGCATTGTCGCAGGCAGGCGACAGAGTGCCATATGTCTTGTAAGCTATCGGGACATTGTAAAGCACACCGCCGCTCTCGAGGTCGAACTCTGGGATAACGGCAATCTTTTGTTCGGGGATGAGCTTGGAGTATGGATTCTCGGGTTGCGATGTCACTCGTTCTGTAGCTTTGGATTAGTCCAATGCGATTGGCAATTGCTGTGTTGGAGCATACCGTATTTCATCGTGGCCGTAGAGTAGAGATGGATTGATGATGCAGGAAAGAGAAACTCTGCTAAGAAATGTCCATTGTTTGTCTTTGACAATATGAGTCGAATGACTTGCCCTATTTTTCTGGCCCGCAACTCGGCCTATCGCTCGTCATTGGAGTCACCGACCTCGGTCGTCACTGCCCCTCGATTCTAACCCCCACTTCCCGCCCCACAACCCTCGCTCTTGCTATCTATACAGCCATTCGGACATGATCTGTTTCTTATGAAGATTGGTGACTGAACGAGGAATAATTCGAGAGCTTTGTGTTTGTAGACTTGATCGCATTTCGTGTTTCTTTGTCCATATTCACTCAGACGAAAAGAAGAAAAACAAGATAACTAGTGGATATCCTTAGAAAAAGCGCCCCAGCATGCCGTGAACCAGAACAAAAGACGAGAACCCCAGAAACCAAAAGATGCAACAGCTTAAATGTCGTACTCGCTTCTGACCTTCTTCTGCGCCCTCTTGTTGGCCTTGAAGTGCTTCTTACCCGACGACATCAACTTGACATCATCAGGATCCATGTCCTTCTCCAGAGCCAACATGATCTTGGCTTTGCGGCCTGTCAACAATCTACCACCAGTGTTCTCCACCTTCCTTTGTCCTTGTTCCGTATACTTGTGGTGGAAGGGCATGTTTTGCTCTCCTCTGCCCTGTCCCGGCGCGAAGAATTGCTTGTCCATGCGTGTCGTCTTTGCGCCACTCATGGGAACCATGTCGAGTTCATCGTTCTCCATGAGCGAGGGCTCATCGCCGGTTTGTGTCTCGGGGTGCATGGCAGCCGAGTGCATAGCTGCAAGCTGGGCTCGTCGCTTTTGGGGCAGGTGGTTGTAGTCGTAGAGTTCGCGGTTGAAGTGCTTGTGGTCGATCGGCGGCTCAGCAGGGGGAGGGTGTACGAAGAGTAGTTTGCCCTTGACGTAGTCCTTGAGGACCAATCTGGCGGCTCTGCTCTCATCAGGCTGACCGAGACCTTGGGTGAAGAAACCGCGGGCTGCGGCGTATGCGCGGAGCAACTCCTCACCAGTGGGTGTACCAGTACCTCCTTCTTCGCGGGATCTGATGTTGATGTTGATACCGTAAACAGCCTCGAGGAAAGGCTTGGGGATACGGGTAGCGACGAGGGTGGCAGGACCGGTGAACTCACGCATCTGATCGATGGGCAAGACACCGTTACATGTGAGCTCTGCCTTCGTGAAGGCGAAGTTGGGGAAAACGAGACCGGGACAATCGCAAAGTACGACCTGGTCTGAGTAGTGGATAGTCTGGAAGTGCTTCGTCTTACCAGGTGTGGCAGAGACGGACACCTTCTTTGCGCCGAGCAGAGCGTTGATGGTCGACGATTTACCAACGTTAGGGTAGCCAACCAGACCGATCTGTACCTTGCGAGCAGGCTTGTCTTCGGTAGCGGCAGCCATCTTGGGAGCGTGCTCCAAGAAGAGAGCTTCCAGATCCTCAGTGGTCAGAATGCGTGTGGCCTCTTCAAGCGACATAGGGATGACGTCGGATACGGGTGCAGCGTGTTTGTCGTCGATTGTTTCCTCGTCCACCCACTTGGCCTCCTCCTCTTCCTTATCTTGAATGTCGAGCTTCTTAGCCTCTTGCTCGAGAGCGTTCTCCTCTCCTTCCAGAGCCTCGGCAATCTCGTCTTCGCTCTCGTCCTCCTCGCTGTCCTCATCGTCCACCTCTTCAGCTCGCGACTCATCCTCATCAGCCTTGGCGTCGTTGAGCTCACGAGCGAGCTCTGCGGAGAAGAAACGGAAATTAATTTTGTGGTCGATGAAGTACTTGGCCCAGGTCTGGCGCTGCTCGAGAGTCATCATATCCGACTTGTTGACGAGCAGCAAGTTGCGCTTCTTGGGGTCGACCTCCTTGACGTAGGACTCCATATCTTCGGAGCGGAACATGAGGGGGTTTCTAGCATCGACAATCTGGACGACCAAGTCGGAACGCTCAATGACACGCCACAGCTGTCTCCAAACCTCGAGATTACGCTCGAAGGGAGTCAGGAGCAAATCCTGGTTCTCTTGTAGCTCGGCGAGGTCTCTGCGCCACTCAATCATAGCTTCCTTTTCGCGTGTGTTCAGCTCGTCCTTGGTGGTAGTAGAGTCCCATTTCGGGCGACGAGGGACGGTCAGACGGCTTCTGTTCTTGTTGTGCTTCTTGGTGACGTTGCGCTCCTCGGTCGAAGACAAGAGGTAGGGGTTCTTCTGGTCCTTGTGGATGATCTTGACGTTGTTCATCTTCTCTGCGGTGAAATCGGTGCCGGCCAGCTCTGCGGTGGACAAGAACTCGTCCAGATCGCCCTGCTCGGTGACGGAGCGCATCTTCTCGTAGGCAGCGGCCTGCTTGTTGTTGGTGATGTATGTCTCTCCATTCTGGCCCTTTCTCTGAATGCCTCCGGCGTTGGCCTTGTGCTGGTTGGAGTTTTTGTTCTTGAAGCGGTCGTTCATAAGGGCATTGCCCAGACCGACCGACTGCTTGCTCTTTGCCAATACCATAGCGACGGGTGGTATTGAATCTGATAGGTAGATGTGTGTTGGGTGCACAAGAGAGGCAAGATTGACAGTAAGAAAATAAACCAAGTCCCCGCTTAGAAATGACGCTTTGCGCTCTGCAAAAGTCTCGTCCATGCGCGGCGAAGCCCGCGCCACTGCGGTGCCTTGAGGCTCCTCGAAAAGATTGTACCTTGACTTCAGATCAACATTGTATCACCATGATGCTTGCTGTGTCTGCCAGAGCGCGCGTACTCTGGGGCCATGCGCCTCGAGTGCGGTCAGCCGTCCTTGTGCGCCGCACTTTTGCTACTGTAAATGAATCTACCATAGCGTAGGACAAAATGTTCAATCTACACATGCGCACGCGACTGACTGCCACACAGTCCCTACGATGTAGTCGTGATCGGAGGCGGCCATGCTGGTACTGAGGCATCAGCAGCCGCCGCTCGTACTGGTGCAAGAACAGCTCTCGTTACTCCCTCGGTCGACAATCTCGGTGTCTGCTCATGTAATCCTTCTTTCGGTGGAATCGGCAAGGGCACCATGCTGCGAGAGATCGATGCTCTGGATGGTGTCGTCGGTCGCATAGTCGACAAAGCTGGTGTCCAATTCCGCGTCCTGAACAGAAAGAAAGGCCCAGCAGTCTGGGGTCCTCGCGCCCAAATCGACAGAGCCCTGTACAAGAAGCATATGAAAGAGGAGATGACAAACTACAAGGGCCTGAGTGTGCTAGAGGGCAAGGTCGCCGACATCATCGTGCAAAGAGAAGGAATAACAGACGGCAAGCATGGAATCATTACCGGAGTCCGACTCGAAAGCGGCGAGGTCATCCCTACAAAGAACGTTGTTATTACCACTGGCACCTTCTTGGGCGGTGAGATTCACATCGGCTTAGAAGCATACCCTTCAGGTCGTATGGGAGAAGCAGCGACGACAGGTCTGAGCAAGTCGCTACGAGATGCAGGCTTCACTCTGGGCAGACTAAAGACAGGAACTCCACCACGTCTCGACGGCAGAACCATCGATTATTCTGGCCTCGACGTCCAGCCTGGCGACGACCCTCCAATGCCCTTCAGCTACCTCAATCCTCGCGTCACTGTCCAAGATCAACTAAACTGCTGGTCAACCCATACGAATACTGCCACCCACGACATTGTTCGCGCAAACCTCCAAAACAGCATCCACATCCGCGAGGAGGTCAAGGGTCCTCGTTACTGCCCTTCTCTCGAAAGCAAAGTCATTCGCTTCCACACAAAAGACGCCCACATCATCTGGCTAGAGCCTGAGGGCTTCGACAACCATGTCATTTACCCGAACGGCATCTCCATGACGATTCCTGCCGATGCACAAGAAGCCATGCTCAAAACGATAAAGGGCTTGGAAAATGTCAAGATGCTACAACCAGGCTACGGAGTTGAATACGACTACGTGGACCCTCGCAGTCTGCGTAAGACTCTCGAGACCAAAGCTATAGGAGGCCTGTTCCTGGCAGGCCAGATCAACGGCACAACGGGCTACGAAGAAGCCGCAGCTCAAGGTGTCGTGGCCGGTATCAATGCTGGCAACTCTGCACTACAGAAGCCACAACTGCAGTTGACGAGAGCGGATGGTTACATTGGCATCATGATAGACGACTTGATTACGAAGGGTGTCTCGGAGCCATATCGCATGTTCACCTCGAGATCAGAGTACCGCATGTCCGCTCGTGCCGACAACGCCGATTTGCGTCTCACGGCCAAAGGACGAGAACTCGGCGTAGTCTCTGATTCACGCTGGTCCCACTTCTCTTCGCAAAAAGCACAGATGGACGAGCTGAAGACGTTGTTGGAAGGACACACTCTGTCGAGCAGCGTCTGGCAGTCGCATGGCTACGCCGTGCGCAGCGACAGCAGCAAACGCAGTGCCTTTGACCTACTCCGCCTCGCCTCAATATCTGTCTCCAGTCTCATTCCTTTGTTGCCGGAAATCGCCAAATTCGACCCATACATCATTTCACGCATGGACATCGAAGGCACATATTCTCCCTATGTCACTCAACAAGAAACACAAGCCAGACATTTTGAGAGAGACGAGCAATTGCTGCTCCCTGCAGACATCAACTACGAGAGCATCTTCGGACTGAGTAACGAAGAGAAGAGAGTGTTGAGTGTGACCAGGCCTGAGAGCTTGGGACAGGCTAGAAGAATAGAAGGTGTCACACCTTCGGGTACACTTCGCTTGTTGGCTCATGTGAGAGGGGCAGGCAAGAGAGCGGCTGCTGTTGATCAAGTACTTGCATCCCAGGAGAGGGAGGCCGTGGCTTAATTATCGGAAGGCCTGGTAAGAGAATCATTTGCATCATGGGAGGTATAGGCGAAATATGGGTGTTAAGCATTTGCATAGGTGGGGTGTCACGGTAGGGCTCTGTACAATACCATTCTCCTCATAGTCCTTCGGGCGACAGTGTAGGATTGAATATAAACAGTTCAGGTTGGTTCGATCGATTCTTTGTTCTACTGATTAGGCTTCGACTGCCTCAAACGTGAACAATATCAATGTGGAGAACAATATCAAGCACCCGCCTACACATTCCACAACCTTCGACCTTCCCACTCGAACAAAGAAAACTCCACCTTCCTACCTGCAGAAACAACGAAAGCCACCTCCAGAAAGCACATTTCCGCAAAGATGAGTCGTTGGACAAGTTTCTTTATAGAACCAAGAGGCCGAGGTCATGGACTACAAGGCAAAGGCCTTGTCCTGAAACCGGACACTGAGACTCCATCTCTTTGACAGTAGGAGATTAGTATTGTGAAGTCTATGGTGATAAAAAGAGGTATGCCGTACAACCGCGACTAAGACACCTGATAGGAACAAGTCATCGAATTCCTTCATCGCTTTTTCTTGATCTCTGCAGAAGATCTTAAACAACTACCAAACAAGCAAAACAACCAACCAACACCACCACAATGCTCAGCCGCAGCCTCAGCATCTTCCTCGGCCTCATCGCCCTCCTCGCCCTCATCACCCCCACCCTCGCCGGCCCCGACTGGTGGCAAATGTACCAAAACGAACTCGCCTGCGCCCGCAAAGACGTCCGCGTACTAGGCGCCATCAACCAATTCTGCAACACCAACGTCTACACGGGCGGCGTTTACGCCTCCGAAGGAACAACTGTCAGTGGAGCTAGAGTGGGCATCGGTGCAAGCTGCAAATGGGGAACCTATGTGCCGCAGATTTGGTGCCAGAGTCAGTTTTACGAGACGTGTGCGTGGGGCAATGGAAGGGGTAGGGGACAGAGACAGTATGATGGTGGGTGTCAGCATTTCTGGATTATCAATGGTTGATAGGAAGGAACGTTGATGTCGGCTTCTACTTTCGTCAAGGAGGAATGGCTTGGACAGCTTTGAATATGCAATTCAGATCAATGTTAATCATGCTTTCTTCCAAACACTATATGTGAGTTTCTATCGTGGGAAACCAACGGGTCACTTGAAATGCGTTAATTCATTGGCTCCATCGGATGTGCTGCTACGATCGATCAACCTATGTTCTCGACGGCACTGCATTAGGGTGTCTCTCGTCCGGCTGTGTGCTTTGTCCTTCGCCAACGCTCTGTCCATCATCTCAGACTGTAAGACCTGGTCATGGGCAAAGAGGAACGTAGTTTCTCTACGACTGGAATCGCAGAGTATCTGCTCAGTAAGGTTGCTGAGGACGTATGGCATTATGGATCTGGGCGTGGAGTGCGACCTCATTCTCTGCGAGCATCTGATCCAGACCTCCTAGTGCACCAATGGCGCCGTCGATGGCAATGGAACCGCCATATCTGCCTGTTTTTATGTGTGAGCCGATAAGTCCTCCGAGGTGCTTGGATACTCAACAATTACCTTGGCCGTGAGTGTCTTGCATGGCATTGGAGAGGTTTTCATGATAAAGAACTTGCTGGCGACGATTGGTAAGGATGCGTTGAGCGTTGCCCACCGCTCTGCGCATCTGGCCGACTGTCGAGGCGATATTGTTATAGTTGTCTTCCAGTTGTCGAAGCATTCCTTCTTCAAACACCGTAAAGGCTTGCTCACGCTCGTGGTTTGTTTGGTCGTGGGTGGAAAGCGCATTCCTAGCCTCCAGGAGGGCTTGTTCACGTTGCTGCATTTGCTGTTCGCGCACGATCATTGCGTTTGTACGTTCTCTCAGATCGGCTTGTGCAACAGCAAGGCGTTGCTCTGCGGCGTAGACTTCGGCACCACGAAGGTCGAGTTCTTCCTCGCGTTGGCCGATGTTGCCGATCATCTTCTTGGCTCGGTTGCCGCCCATGGCTTTGCCGTTGTATGAGATTGGTGGTTCAGCAACTATGCCGGTGTGATAGTGTGCATAGCTGTATCTAGTCAGCACCTGTGGCGCAATGTCACGTCCATGTAAGCATGGCTGCAGAGTGGTAGTATTGACTCACAGACACCTGCTATCAGACTTCTTGCAGACCCCAGTATGATACCAGAAGAAGCAAGTGAGGGGGACACGAAAGTCTTTCGGCTTGACAGCGTGTGCGTTGTGGGACGCTGTATGCCATTAGCGAAGCCACACTCCGACCGATTATCGTGGACGTGCCGTTCGATGATGATGGCGTCTCGGCGCAGACAGGTCTGAAGCCCCTGGGGGAGACACTACGCATGTTCTTCTTCGGAGAAGCGCTGCGAGAGTCACGACGCTGTGCGTCGACATAGCGTAGCCTATGGTTTGGAGACGCACTGCGATCGTTGCGGTCACGGAACGGCACTAACCAGAGGTTAGCTCACCAGCGCTTGGTCAATACCGCGGAGTACGCCTTACTTCTGTCTCTCTCCATGTCTCCTTGATTGTGGGTTGATGATGTTCGCCGCCTGTAGTGTGTGTTGGCAACAAAGCTGTGCTCTGATGGTCCACGACGTAAGTCCTCATTAGACGAATCTCGTGTGTCCGAGCTCCTTGAACGCATTGCTGGCTGCTAAAATACACAACAAGATCCGAGCATGCAAATGGGATGAGTGCGTCCTGGGATATATGTGCTAGGTTGTCTGATGTTTGCCCCTGTTCGACCGTCTGTAGCAAAGAACAAAGGTCATATGCCATACAAACGGCACAGAAAGCATTGACATGATATCTGATGCTCGACTGAGAATACTAATTTCGGTGGTGGATATCTGTCTCTTTATGTGGTTTGTACGATGCGATAGAAACATAGACTTGAGTAACAGGAATATGAAGTATGCCAATCCATGTCGACCATAGATTGGCTTACTATCTTTGGGACAAGAAGAATACCCTTTCTACCATAGGGTATCAGATGGCACGTAGCATTCAACTTACTCAAGAACAGCAGCGTGGGCATCGAGACCAGAGAATCATACACAGACGCAAGGACATTCGGAAGAAGATCGAGCGCGAGGCATCACACACGCACTGACTGCATCACCATTCAATGAGTGAGATGCTGGACGGGCGTATAAACAGATATTATAAGTCTAGAATGCCGATGAGGACTTCTTTTGGCGACATATTAAAAAATGTCACCAACGATGAGTTGGAGTGCGATGGACTGGTGAGAGCTTCGAAGTTCGAAGAGTGAATCGAGGTCTCGAACGCACGGACGCTCTCGACGCGATCCACTTTCACAGGACGGCGCGTCTTCCCTCAGAGCCCGCGTTTGCGTCTGTCAGACTTTCCATCCGACAACCTTGACAAAACAGTCTTCTACTCATATCATCACAATGTCAGAATCTGAGAGCTCAGAAAACTCTGAGCTGGTCTCTGCCATCAAAGACCAAGTGGAAGAATGTAAGTGTTCATCGATCTACACACCGCAGCACACAGCTAACCAGAGTTCAGGGTCGACCAGTAGTAATGATGCGCTTCACATTTCGCTCTACCGCGGCGACAAGGTCGTGTCAGAGTTCGAACCAGCTTTCACATATCCCATATTCGGCGAGGAAGAGGTTGTCTTTGGCTATCGTGGATTGGACATGTCGCTGTCCCTAGTTGCACACAACCTGAGACCACACATGAGCATCTCCTGGACAGAGCAGTTCCCCCAGTTAGGCGATATCAAGGCCTCCGATATCCGTGGAGCTCTACAAGACTTCGTTCCCGAATCAGCCTTTGCTACCGAGTCACGAGCTGAAGCTCTCGCCGATTCCGACGCCAATTCTTTCAAACCTCCAGGCACACTTCTGCATTCCTACACACACGAAGGCCAAACCTTTGAAATCTGGAAGGCCTCCTTGTCTGACGACGGAGCCAAAGAAATCATGCAAAACGCCCAAATACTGGTCCCTATGTTCATCGAAGGAGGCACTATCCTTGAACTCGATGAGCCCTGGGTCGCAGCCCGCTGGACTCTCTTCATGCTCTACCAGGTCGACCAGAAGCAGACAGAGACTTCGCCATACACATTCGTCGGTTTCTCAACATCATATCGCGTGTTCACATTGCCTGATCGCCAAGCATTTGCAAAGAGCGATCACGTTGTGCCCCAACGCAGTGAATCAGATATGGATGCGATCCTCCGCCGATGGAACCCGGACACCATGGACGAGGACACAGAAGATGTCAAGTCTCCCCTGCAACTACCAAGCCGCGAACGCATCTCACAATTCTTGATTATACCAACCCATCAAGGATCTGGACATGGCGCTAGGCTTTACAACACCGTCTTCACCAATCTCATCACTCCCGATAACATCTACGAGCTGACAGTCGAGGACCCGAATGAGGCTTTTGACGACATGCGCGACATCTGCGACTTGCTTTGGCTTCGCAAGAACAGTGATGATTTCGCTTCCTTGAAGATCGAAACTCAGATTGACAGCGCGAAGCTCAAGATGAACGAGAAGATTCCAGTTGACGACATTGTCTCGGGCGACGCTAAAGCTCGCATCAAGAAGACAAGCAAGATCATGCCTCGCCAACTCGGAAGGCTGATTGAGATGGAGACATACTCAAAGATACCCAAATTGAACCGATCGGTCAATCGCATCACGAGGAAGGAGAAGAGCACCAACGAGATGGACCGTGCCTACTACCTCTGGCGACTGTACGTCAAACAACGCCTCATGATCGCCAATCTCGACACACTCGCACAACTTGACCGCGAAGAGCGTATCGAGAGACTGGAAGCAACCATCGAGAACATTCAAGTAGACTACGATCGCCTCCTCGAGCTTGCACGAAAGCGCGCTCGCTCTCACGACAACCAAGCCGGAAGTACACACAGCAGTTCGAAACGCAAGAAGAAGGTCGTTGTTGAATCTGATGAAGGAGAAGATGATGCAGAGGCCGGCGATGTGGCACCTGTGTCTTCCAAGAAGAAGAGAAAGATTACCTAGAAGGCAAAGCAGCAGCAGAGAAAACGCCGTCGTAACAACGATCTCGAGATACTGTTTGCAAAGTTCGCATTGACACCACGAGGACAGAGCGACTG
>Ga0268251_10000414_pt1 | contig 13671 bp, 17 predicted proteins | sample AgamicAsMae_FD_200527 | JGI IMG/M metagenome (GOLD analysis project Ga0268251, IMG submission 200527) | Agave microbial communities from Guanajuato, Mexico - As.Ma.e (v2) (version 2) | ecosystem: Host-associated > Plants > Phyllosphere > Phylloplane/Leaf | place: Guanajuato, Mexico | collected...
TCTAGAACAGAGAAACATATCACCGGGCTTTGTCTCCGCCTTGTTGCCTATCTCTCGCGAAATGATATGTGGAGTTGTGCTGACATCAGTCACTATGGCTGGAAACGCCGATGATAACACATCCTCGGCAAGGACCTTCATCTCGTCATATGTATATACAGACGAATAGGAAGCCTTATTGTATCGATCGGCTGACGGAAGTTGTAACCTTCTCAAGTATACACAAGCGGGATAGACCACTGCTGTGTACATCGCCAAGTAAATAATTCCAATCGGCAGTCAGTGGAGGTATGTCACTCTGTCCGGACAGTCGCGAAGAGCTCCACGGCGACAGGGGTAGCTATGTCGTATGTGGCACAGACACAATTTATGACAATATCGGATTGAGTAATGAGCAATTTGATGCAGTCAGAGCAGACGAATCTACCGCCCTTTGTCTGCTTGGACAAACACATACAGTGGCCGACACTCAGTCTCTACAAGGTAGTTCAGCACGACTTCTGTGATGAGGAGTTGTCGAATCGCAACATCTCACAGAGTTGACAGAGGAATAGATATCCCAAGAGAGAACACTGGTATCCAGTGATAGGCCTGCAGATAAGCCGTAATGGGCTTGGATAGACCCCGCCTGTTGGACCCGCGGAGGTGGAGACCGGCCGTGTGTGTGTGTCGCCCAATTCAGAAGGTCTGTCCCTAGAGTCATGCAACCCCGCTATGGCGTGCGGCTCGAGGCTCTCATAAAACGCTCTTCGTCCCACACCCGAGGTTGCGCTTCTTTTTGGAGCTCATTGAAAGCAGAACATGGTCCACCAAAACCTCAGAGGAACACAGTGTACGTTGACTAAATCCACATCCAAACAACCGCAGAGAAGAGAAAATCAAACCCATAACTTCAACACCATTTGTTGTTTCCGAGTTCGAATCATTCAAGACTTGTCATGTCATGATAATCAGTTGTTGTCGACTACAACACTCCAAAGCAGCCATGTGTGAAAGATACCCATCTTCATGCCCAACCACCAAACCAAAGCGACACTTCCTGAGCGATCATAACTACCAAAGCAGCATCTCCTGAGCGACCAATCCTACCCTTTCCTGAGCGACTCTTCCGACATCTCCCATCGACACTTCCTAGCGACATTCCATTGCCGACACTCCCAGGAATCGACACGTCATCAACATCCTGTCCAAGCAACATCCTATCCAAGCAGTGTTGAATGCAGTCTTGGCAATGCTGCCTGAAAAATGAACTGACAGGATATCAATTCGACACATGAGACCTATCCATAGCGACAAATCCATTGCGACACTTGCACGACATCCTTGAGCAACACCATCCGATACCGATCCAAGCAGCACACCAACCCATCCGATACCGGTCCAAGCAACACTATTCAACCAAGCGACATCTCACCAGGACGACCACTTGATTTTGAAAGACTTTGTTATGCACTCTACATCGTTGTTTCTTTGAGAGGCAGTTTCTGAAACCTGTTCAACTCCACCAAGCGCCTACCAACACCAATCGAATACTTTCCATGCAGCAATCTGGTCATGCGGCCCATTCAAGCAACGATCTTCCAGGTGGCCGTCGCATGCAATTTTGGTCCCAGCACTATTCATCCATGCAACTTCATTATCCATGCAACATTACTATCCAAGCAACACTACGATATGGTCAGCTCATGCGGAGACTCGGACTCTTCTTGCGGGAAAACTTACCTTCCCAACCCCAATCTTTCATCACACCAATCCAATGCAACCTTCCACGAACTGTGAGCAGTGTGCCCGTCGCACCGTTCACTGCGTCGCGAGATCCTCGGCATGAGATGGACGCTGAATCCATTTGATCCGGATCACCCACAGTCATACGACGCAGTTTGTTCGCCCAAGCCATAGTGCCCTCGCTTGCACCTGCAATGCTGTTGAAGGACGAGCCACGCCTGTTTGATTCTGGTCGGCTGTTGCCGGCAGATGAATGCAAGTTTGCATTCGCAGCCAGGTTTCGTTTCACAGGCACGGTCTTGTTGGGAAGGACCTTGTTCTTGTACTCGTCCCTTCTGCGCCAAACCTCTTCCATGACATCGACACACTTGTCAATGATGCCGATTCTCATGCGTTGTGACATGGCAGCCCAGCGGCTTTTGATCCACTGCCTATCCTCCTCCACGTCGGCTTCACAGCCTGCCATGAAGAGAGGGTAGACATGGATGATGACACAACGACTGGCAAGAGGGACGGTGGCCAAGAACACGAGCACCTTCTTTGCCATGTCTGCCGTTGTGAGGCGTTCAGGGATTTCAGGTAGTGCTTGGTGCAGGTACAGAAGAGTGGCCCATCGATATGCCTCTGCCGTTTGCAAAGCATGACGGACGTCACATGTGGGATCCTCTGGCGGCTCAACAAAAGCTGGCGGTTCCCACGTCTCGAGCATAAGCTTGAGTTCCATGGCTTGACTGATCATGGGAGGCGAGTTCGACTCCGCGCGATACACTCGACGGATCAGGTTCGCTGTACGACCGATCAATGGGAATAGAGTGCTTGCACAACCCATCAAAGGATCAAGATCGGAGTCGATGGGCATACCAAAGTCGATACCGAAACCTGCATGACCTGATGGACCCACACTAGGACTGTCTGGTGTACTGTAAAGGCACCAAAGGTTGTCGTAGTCGTCGGATGTATCCTCGTCTGCAGTAGTCACGCGGGAGAGAACATCCAGATAAATCCAGGCGTTAGCAAGGAACTTGAGTCTAGCAAGATTCAAGCCTGTCAGAGCCGACTGCTTGTGCTGGTTCAAGGCAATGTTGATCATGGCACGGGCACCTTGAATATGGTCGTTGCCACTCGACAGGTGTTGATCCCAGGTCTCTGCGAAGGCCAAGGCCAACGTGGTAGCAATGGCTGTGTCAAGGTTCATGGTACTCTCCTCGATACCCTCCAGCAAGTTTCGTACGCTCTCACTCTTGTGCTCATGTCCCGCCACACGTAAAGCGGGAATATCACGAGACGAGTGGAATGCGGTCATGGAGGAGATGGCATGGTACAGTGCTGGTGAAGTCTGAGCCATCGGCCAAATCAAGGTACGCCAAGGGTTCTCGTTTGGTCCATCCTTGATCGAGAGGATGCCACAGGTCAGTCGATCGAAGCGCAGCATCAACATCTCTGGACTGGTCTGAGCGAGCGAAGGCTGCTCGTACATGTAAGTAATTCGTTGAGGGAAAACCATGGCTGGCGGACTTGACATGGTGCTGTCGTCCTGGAACGTTGGGGCGTGAGAGAGCTGCAATGCCCAGGCGTCGTAGTCTGGCACGATCGGGGTAAGTTCTTCAACGTTTCCGAAGTCCATCTTCATATCCTCCATTAGTGGAGGGTCTGTCATGTTCAGGAACTCGTCCATGAAGTGCATGTCGAAGTCGAAGACCTCTCTGGTGCCGGGCGTCATGCTTGTCGTCACCATGTCATTCTCTTTCGGTGTACCGCCGACGATGGGGTTGTCATGAGGTGACGCTTGAGACGATGTTCCTGCATCGTTGGCGGAGTCTGCAGGGGATGCACCTCGTTCGGCTTGTACTTCAGCGGGTGATGTTCTTGACGAGTTATGAACCGAGTGCTCCTTGTCGGCAGAGGTAGCCCGTGGAACTTTCGATGGAGCCGGAGCAGTTGTGAACATCTGTTGTACGAACGAAGAAGACAGTTGTGTGGGTGCTTCTGTTGACGGCGCTCTAGCTGGCGGTGATGCTGGGCTTCGCTTTCCAGAACTGTCGGCTGCACTGCCTAGCACGATTAAAGCTGTCGGGAAGATGCATTAGCAACCATAACTTACAGACGGTCGAAGACAGGTAAGCCCTGAGGCTTCGACACACCAACGTGTCGAGTCTCCTTGCTGGGATACTCACATCCGTTGTTCTGTCTAGCGATGTTCGTGGCGACGTTGGTCTCTTCGAAGGGCCTCCACTTGAAGTCCTTCTTGTACCCTCCACAGTCGACGTTTCTCTTCTTGCATTGCTCGCAACCGGGTTTCTTCTCATCGCATTTTAGGCGTTTGGCTTTGCAGGTGACACAACCTGAACGTTATTCTGCTCAGTATACGGAACAAGAGAGGTAAGAATCATCAGTATTTGTGACGAGGTTGCAGCCTACCATTACGACTTTTCGACTGCTTGGGCTTAGCTACAGCGGCACCGTCACGACGTGGTTTACTGGCCGAGGCGGTGGACTTTTTCCTTGTAGTGTTTCGCTTCTTGACGGGACCCGCCTTGTTTTGCTCGTCGTCGAGTACTTGTTGACTGGTATCAAGCCGGGGGACAGGGTCCGGCGAGGCGCGGAGAAATACAGACGGAGATGGGATTGTGATTGTATCCGCCATGTTGATGATGTGCTCTCGAAAGGGTTAATTGAAGAAGACACAATAGGACATGCTATGAGAAGGGGTTGGCAGTTCTTTTCCTGACAATGTTCCCTCGAAATACCGCAAGATACCCCGCACGGAACGCGGAGTCCAAGAGATAAAAGGCCTGGGACACGACCTGGCGTTGCATCATCAGCGCCGCCATTGGTCAGTATGACTACGCTATCGCAACCCTCAGCTGCAGGTTATCTAGAACGTTGGCCGTCAAGGAAGATTACGGCTTCAGATAAACCAATAAGAGTCTCACAAAAGTTCGGGACGACTTTGACCGCCTTGGGGGAAGCCATAGGCCATGCACGTATACAATCTTGGAGCGCTTTCGCCAGACGTCTTGTTATGGGGTTGTTCCAAATTCTGTAAGTTGCAACAGTTTGCTCGTACGAGGCGCCAACGCGCACTCTCACCTCCATGTGACCAAAAGATAGCGGCGCCATGTCCTATGTGGGGAAGTCTCGGAAATACAAGAAGTTTAGTATCGCCGGCTCTAGGCGTTCCGATCTCGGGCGCTGCTGTCCCCGGAATTTATGCAAAAGTTGATACGGCATTGAGCCGACGGTAAGAAGTCCTCGAGAAGGTATGATATACCTTACCAACGTGTCATATGAAAGAGTTTGTGTGTTGTGATGTCGCTGCGCGATGAACAATAGACTGAAAAGAGAGGGAGGCTGAATTTTGACTTGGATGAACGACTGGAGAGCAATGAGAGAGGGGTGGAAAGACGCATGAACGAGAGCGAAACCTCTCCTGGTCAGTAGTCGCAGATGTATAGCTGTGAAAAGGGCCGACGTCCCGAACAACAGTCATGTTCAATCAAGCCCTCGCTCTGTTGCCTGTTGGTATCATACCTATCACCCATCGCCGTCGTAAGGCAGGAGTGGAGATGACATCTCTCCATGTGTAATGATATGCTACCCGGATAGCATAGAAATGCACAATTCCTTTAGTTGATAGGTAGCTCCACTAGAGGCATGGTGTAATCGGCTCTTTCAGTCGCTGTGCGTTGCGATACCTTCCAGCTCCGCCTGTGTATTGTCGCGAAAGCGTAGTGAAAGAAAGAGAAACAGATGAACGGTAGGAAGAAAAAGGAAAAGGAAAAGGAAAAGAAAAAGGAAAAAGAAAAAGAGAAAGGGAAAAGAAGAGAAAAGAGAAAGGCGAAGAAAAAGCGAAGAAGAAAAGAAGAAAAAGGCAAGAAATGGAACAGTGGCTGAAGACGACTGATCAAGATTGAAGTCTTCACACGCAAGACCCGAACACCTGGACGCAGAAAAGAGATGCAGGCATACAATCGTACATCGTACATCGCTAGTAATTAGCTCCCTTTGCAATATTTGCTAGCTGTTGACCAGATGAGAACCTCGCGTGGAAAACAGATATCTCGCTTGGGCAAGAAGTTGAAGGCCTGACTCCCTCATCAACCCAGGCGAGATTGCGCTTCCTCTACCAACCATGGCTCTGAGAATCATCGAACAACGCTGCTAGTGAAGACAAAGTGAACGAGGCCTGAGAGCAGGTCAGCAGAGTATGAGTGCTAACATGCATCTGGACTCGACTTCGATTTCGAATTCGCTAGTACGAAATGTCACACGAGCAGAGTGAATGGCCATGTAGGCGAGTAGTGCGAGACACGAGTCACCACGAGTCATCCGAAACCGTCTGGCTGCTTTGATAGAAGGTTCGCTTGCTTCTCTCGATGTTCTTGTTCAGAACCCAGATCGTTGCATACGAGCACGCAACATTTGCACGTTCGGGATGATGGCGAGCTGCAACAGTGCATGCGATTGACCGACAATCAACGTGCTGAAGTGGGCATCTCACGTGGTGATAGACTCTCGGGGAGGCGAAGCACGTATTGATCGCCACGGTCAAGGTGGGATCAGTTCTGTACGGAGTACTAGGTTCGCTCCGCTGGATAAAAGTGGCTATCTTATGCGATCTCTGGAACCACTGGTATGGAAGTGGAACATGCGCATTGAAGCCAATATATTCGGATCCGGCACATGTTCTTCCAAGCAGCCTGATACATTAGACGTTCCCAAAGAAATGGACCTTGTAAGGACCCGACGAGTTCAGAGTACAGCTCTTCTCATGCTTGCATCGATTGCCGGCAACTATAAAACGTGGCACTGGGGTCCCGTTCGGTACCACAGCTGTTGAGGCGTTCGAACGCCTTTCTGTGTGGCTGAATGCCAAGGTTGGTCTTAGACCACGCCTTTCGACCCTTGAGATTGAAGGTTCACCACCGAGAATTCGTGCGTCGTGCAAAATTGATATTTGAAGAAGGACATCTGGTAGCTCTGAGACGTAATTCCTGTTCGAGTAGCGTTGTTGCAAAGCCCCAGTGGTTGATTTTTAGTCATCCACTTCATCATGCACATCTTCTGCTGGATCTACCAGCACCCCACCAGAGCCGCAAAACAAGCGGTGGGGCTAATGTGGCGCGCGGTCCTTGAGCTAATCGGTTCAACCACGCCTGCTGCAGGCAAGCGCGCGCACATTCGGCTGCGTCATCGATGACAACTGAGCGACACTCGTTGGCCACACATTCGGAAGGTCCTTATGAAACAGCACTACCAGAGGTGATACGCGGCGCACTTGGTGACGCTGGTCAGCGGAGATGACAACGCCAAACTCCTTGACACTGACAATCCCTCTCAACCAGGCAAGTTCCGTCAAAGAGCAGGTGGCGCTGTGAGTGGCCCAACGATGTGTTTAGGCTATGTTCGTGGTAACTGCGAGTAGGAGATCAGCAGCGCATTGCTTACAATCCCTGGCCGCCCTTCGCAGAGGAGGATCCAGGTTGTCGCGCAGGCTGTGCGCGGAGATGGCTGTAGTTGTGGATATCAATGTCGCTCTTGCAGGGCGCCTCTGTCAGGAAACTGCCGTGCGCGCAACGCTCGAGGAGAGGATGCAAGACGACAGAGGCAGCCTCGGTAGATTGGCCATGTGTTTTCCAGGTCTAGAAGGCGCTCCTTTGAACCCACGTACATCACTGGGCCCGAGCACAACTAGCGCAAAAGCCAGGCATGGATCATGAGTGTCATCTCCGCCGTTGAACTGGGCAGAACAGCCACCATCCATAATGCCCAGCCCAATGCAAGGATTGGAACCAAAAATGCAACAACTCGAGGGCGCTGTTTTCCATTCGCCACTTGAGCAATGGCCAATCTCGTAACCGACTCTTCTACTGCATCCAGAAGGCGTGGGTCTCTTCCCCCAGAAACCGGTAACTCCGTATCAAGGCCCGAGCCTGCTGTCTCTAAGTCCTGTAGCCCATCAGTAGCCTTCTTTTCCTCTTGAACTTCCTCTTGTACTCGTCCTCATTCATTCGCTCGTTACTGCTTCTCATTGATCTGCGAACTGATAGTCCCGGCCACCGCACTCAACTGCTTCGAGCTCGGATTCAACCTCGTCACTTGTTCATCACCATATCATCTCGCATCCTACGCTTACACTCGAGCTTTTCATCCTTGCATCGGATACAACACCGCATCTGTGTCTTGGTGTCACGGCGCATACTTCATCAAGGGACTGGAAATATTCTGAATAGTCGCGTCCTTCCAATCCATTCTATCTTCCTTCTCTGAGTAATGGCCGGCGCTTGCCAAAGCTTTTGATATCGAGCTGTCTAGTGTTCCTCACTTGAGCTCATTCGTTTCCACTACAAGGTCCACTGGTCACTTTTACCAGGTCTTTTGACCTTGTGCTATCTTCAAAAACTTTCCTCTTTGCAGACACAGACATGCCGGAAATCGACATGCACGACGGCCACTCGGACTTCGAATCAACATCTCCTACAGACTCTGCACCTTCGGCGAGTTACTACCACACCCCAACTTTGCCACACTCATCTGCCGGCATCGCGAAACGAAGGAAGAACTCAAAAGTCAAGATGAGCCCTACACTCAAACGCGCCGCGTCGACTCCGCAATTGAACGGGCTCTCTGTACAAGAGTCAGGGGGTCTATCGCCCAGTGCCCTCGACAAGAGAAGGAATAAATTGGGCTATCAGCGCATATCTATCGCTTGCTGTAAGTACACGATAATCAGATGCGCCCCAGTGATACACATGCTGACCACGGACAGCTCATTGCAGACGCAGGAAGATCAGATGCGTACTCGCGGAGGCTGATGACATGGGCCGCTGCAACAACTGCATCCGCTTGAAGAAGGAGTGTGTCTTCTACCCTGTGGATTCTGCAGGGGGTCCAGAAAGCCGTGCGCAGACAAAGGGATCCAAAGACTCCTCAGTAATCTCTAACTCGCCGCCAGAAATGCATCCTCCAGGTTCGAAGCTTGAGCATGACCATGAAATGAGCCGGTTCCCCCATCTTGCATCCAACGCGCCTCCGGAGTACGGATCGGTAGATCCCAGCACGGGGTTAGGCATATCCACAGGCAGTAAGGAGATTCACAGTTTGAGCGCGATGAGCTCTATACTAATCAACCTTCCAGCACCTGTCGCGTCCGAGTTCGCATTTGCTCGTCCTGGGTACCCTGCTATCTACACAAACGACATGTCAGGTACCGAGCCTCCTACCCCTGTGCACTGGAATTCGTCGCAGATGGGCGAGTACTCGAACTATTCCACCACGTCCGAACACTCTCCGAACGTATACCCGTCTTTCTCATTTCCGCCGCAAAGGGACGAATACGGTCTCCAGCAGCCTCCCATGCGTTCCATGTCATACGGACATATTGAACCTCAGCTACAAGGCTTTGCGCCGGCTGCAAATCCGATCGAATACACAAGACCAGGCTCATCACACTACAATCTCACACCTCTCGACACAGGAGCACCGCCGGTTGGTACTATCTCAGAGGTCGCTCTGTCAACCCCCGTGACCAGTGAGCCTACCATGACTCCAGTCGGCATGTACCCGCCACAATGGGGATTCTATCAGCAGCAGCAACAAACGCCAATGGGTATGGACTATTCATCTAGACATGACTCTCTCCCTACGCAGTGGTACCATCCCCAACACTTGGGACCAGCCATGACAGAGCATGATTTACATCATCAGCATCAGCATCCCATGACCCAAGCTCCTGGAGGCGCATATGCCAAAAGACCTTAGCGAGATTGCGCTTGGCCCCCACGATTTGGTGTCGACCAACTTTGACGCGCTTTCTTGTTTTGACCTTCTTCTTAACAACATTCTTTCTCTGGCATTTACTATTGGCGTTTCGGATGGTGTATAAAATCGGGGAATGGGACTATCTAATCGATCAGGCGTTTACAAGACTCATCGACAGCATACAACAAGGGAGGTAGCTATCGAACAGAAGACTTGGAGTTTTTTCTTCGTTCGATCGGGGGGAGTTAATGGAATAAGGGGGAGACCATTTCTGGCAAGGACTGCGATGCACATACAGTATTTCGCTTTTCAGGGTTGAAACCAGTACACAATAATCTTGTTCATGTTCTCTCTTCAACCTCTCCTGCTTTCTGCAGTGTTCTCGCCATCTCGTTGAGTGATGTTTTGCTCACTTCCACGACCATTCAAACCTACACAAGCGCGACCTCTTGCCCTTTCCAACCCTGAGACAATGTGGAGCCGTCTCTAGCGCGCGCGATTGGACGCCACAATTGGCATGCTAACGATCAAGATCAACATTGATGCATGAATACACGACTGTTTTTCCACGGAGGCCTCGACTTCACCTTCTCGAGGCCTGCTAGACCTTAGCGTGGGTTGCGAATCAGTTTTGCGACGCAAGGAAAGGAAGGATTCAGTCTAAAAGCAAGGGCAAGAACCACAGACGTATCATCGGTGAGATCAGTAATCTTTATAGTAATGTACATCGGTTCAACCCGGCATGTACGGAGTACGCGCAAGACGACCAACAAAACTGCGAGTGTCCACATTGATATTCGGGGATACAATTCGTCCGTCAGCTCTACATTGATGATCTACGACTTTGTCTTCGAGATGGCGTTTGTCCGTGGAAAAAAGAGTTCCGGTTATTGACACGCAGATATTGCCATGGGCCCAACGTCTGCATGAGCAGCGATCATGATGTTCGTCAATGGGTAGGATCGGTGTTGATGTTGCAAGACTCGTCGTCCAGTGCGTCCAGCATACGACGATTAAACGCAAAACGAAGGGGGTCCACATGCGCCATAGGCTGGCCTTGTGGACTTGACAGCTCTCCTGCGGACGTTTTGTTGGCAACAACCAGCACAAAAAAAACCGTCGCTCCAACGTGGATGTCGTCCGAGCTTGCTGGTTGGATGCTTGCTGACGCGCAACAGAAGATCCGGAGGTTGGATCCATCGCATGCCGGCTACATCACCATAACGTGACTGATCAACCACCGACCCCAAATTATCAACATCAACATGTTATTGTTGCGAAATCATAGTGCGGAGAAGTTCGGGTCAGGATCTGAGATGCTGGAAATTGCACATTGCAGCCTTGTTTTTCCATAGATATGACTTGCAAATGTGCTCTGCATGCCCGGAATTCTATATCAGCACTCTGATATAGCCTATGGATATGCAAAGGAAGCAAAAACCGCATGTCGCTGCTGAAAGTGGGGAACTAACCACAGCTCCGAAAAATGTGGTTTCAAGCAAATTCGAACAGCCACGCAACACAACGTTGCAACAGATCTTGGGAAACTCGATCGCCCAATGACATTCGCTCCGGAAAGCCCTCTCCTCCTCCTTCCGATTTTGCCTTTTCGTTTTGGCAACACAGCCACGCTCTCACGAACCCAACAAGATGGAGACAACAGCCATGTGCGTTGGGAAAAGCAGCAGAAGCGTGGGGTAATGACACCCCCCTGACGCACGCAACAAAAACCCGAGAGCGAAACCGCAGATCTCTTATGCGCCAAAGGACGTGACCGTTGTGGTGTGTGCGCAAGCCTGTCGGGGTGCGTGCTCCTGCGTCTTGCTTACCATTCAGTCTCTGGTTTTGGCTCTTGTCGTCGGAGGCCGAGCAAGACGAACCACACAACCCACGTCTCGAAAAGTGGGTTTCTCTACTGATCCTTCTTTGGCCGTTTTTGCGACGCTGTCTCAAGACAGCTAGATCTTGAAACACAACCGACAGCATGTCACCGAGCAAAGACTCGAGGGCTCAAAAAGTATAACGAGTCGGGTTCGATGCCAGAGGCTTGCTGAGTCTCGCAGGCAAGTGGTCTGCCGGACGGCTATGCTCGGCGGGCGTAACGTAAGGCACGCTTGTGCTTTGATGCTGCATACTGAAATCGGCGATGGTAACAAATGGGGGGCGTGAAGAGCGGCGGTTAACCAAGTGAGGAAGCGATCAAGCGAATACATAGTGAGACCCGCACCATGTTGGATCAACAATAATAATAATATGTCAGAAAGCAATAGCATAAAAGAAAGAGCGCATCATATCATACAGCCGGCAATAACATCAGTGAAAACAAAAGCCGAGACAGAGGGCACGCAAGAGATCGCATTGTGATAGCACCGCATCATGGCTAGGGGGCGGAGCGAGTGCGACGAGATCAGAGAGAGCCCTCTGTTGCACACTCACAGCATCTTCATTGCACGTCATGCCATCTTGGTTGAGTCCACAAACTCCTCAAGATCTGGAATATCAGTCTCTTCATGTCAGACGAGCTCAGATGAAAGATACGTCTGTCATATGAAAAGGCCTCAACATGTCCGTCAGTGTGACGTCCCTCGTCACTCGACCACCTGTTTGCTGTCGAGAAACAGGGGTTTGGTCCTCCTTCAACCACATGCCGTACACAGTTCCAGAGTGCCTCCTATCAGCAAGACCAATCAAGATCTAGTCACAAGGGACTCGTAGGACATTTTCCAAGGTTGAGTAGCGAAGAAGATAACACCACCAGACCCAAATGACGTTCGGTGATAGAGAAAGAGGGGTGCAGGGTGAGAGAGCACTCTATCGTTGCACTGTACAGCCATAGGAACCCCTCGTCCAGCGATATATAAAGGCAAGCACTTGTAGGTGGATGTGTAGAAAGTAAGAATCATCAACATATCAATCTCATACTTCCTTTTCAAACAAACAAAAAGACAAAACATCCACTCGATACTCAGCAATCATGTCTGACCAAGGGTACGGAGCTCAAGAGTACTTTACAAAACGTGCCTCGATCTAACAATGTCCTGTTGTACACAGACGCGAATCTTTCACCGACAAAGCCTCCAAGGCCATGCAGCCCGACAGCAGCAAGTCGGACACGCAGAGAACCAAGGACAAGGCATCCGGCGGCATGGACAGCGCCATGGGCTCGATGCAGCCCGACAGCATGAAGTCGGACTCGCAGAAGGCTGGTGACAAGGGCCAGAGCATGTTCCAGCAAGCCAAGGACACTGTCAGCGACACCTTCTCGAGCGACCACCACAGTAAGTTTTGTTCTCTTGTGTGAACGGACATGAGTAAAGTGCTGATTATATGAGCAACAGACAAGCAGTAAATGTGATGTTGAGATGGACAAGTCAAGGCACAAGGATGTCATAGCAGCAGATAACCATAGTGACACATGGCAATGAAAACACAATGTATCTTACAAGCAGTGCGCGAATGTGATATCGTGTTGATTGTGCTGTGCACCTTGATGGTTCGAGGGGTTGCATGACGGGAGGAAATCAGTGACGAAGGAATCAAACAGGGCAAACATGGCCCTCACATCTTTCCTGCTGCGTCAGAATCCAGAATCTCTCATTGCGCTTCCTTCAAATCACATACACCTTTTATAGGTGACGATATACTTCACACACCAATAGAGAGACCTTTTCATCGCCATAGCTTCAACACACGCCACACAGTGAAGCTCTAAATCAGAGACAGCACATCGACCATGCCAAAAGAACGCAGCCTCAACCCCGTCGCAGCCCAGCACAAAGCAGACAAGAAGCAAGCCCTCAAAAAATCAAAAGCCAATGTCCAAGCACAAAGAAACGAAAAGCTGGCCCGCCGCAATCCAGAACGTCTCCAACGACAGATCGACGACCTCAAATCTCTAGCCACAACCCAGCAACTGCGACCAAAAGACCAATCTACCTTGGACCAACTAGAAAAAGATCTGCGCGCTGTGAAGAAAGCTAGAGATGTCTTGGGAGAAAAGGCTCCGGTGTACAAGCAGAGAAGGGAAGGAGACCAACACGGCAACGAGCAAAGGAAGAGAAGAAGACAACACGACGATGAAGACGACCAGACGGATGAGGATGTAAGGAAGATTCCTATGCCGAGGGACACACCGCCGCCCATCCCGCGCAGAAACCAGCCTCATCAATTGCCCAACAAACCCGC
>Ga0268251_10000415_pt1 | contig 13658 bp, 9 predicted proteins | sample AgamicAsMae_FD_200527 | JGI IMG/M metagenome (GOLD analysis project Ga0268251, IMG submission 200527) | Agave microbial communities from Guanajuato, Mexico - As.Ma.e (v2) (version 2) | ecosystem: Host-associated > Plants > Phyllosphere > Phylloplane/Leaf | place: Guanajuato, Mexico | collected...
AGCAAACACGCCAACTTTTGAGAGCAATTTGACACCCCGCCAAATTGCGGCAAGACAACACCTTCCTTTCACTTTCCACTTTGCACCGTGTCTTGAAACTTTGATTGCTCGCCAGAGCTTGACGCCTCGAACCTGTCTCGCAATCTCCCTCCACAAACACACCCTATAGTCTTCGCCGAGGCCGTCATGGCAAGTCTCTATCTTTCTAGAATTCTGGTATACTCGCAGATAAGTACCTGCGACACGCGTTGTGATTATTTCACGCGTCATGCCGCGGCTCCAAGCCCTTCCAGCACCACTCTCGTCATGGCCACGACCTTTTCTTCCTCCAGCCTATTGGCGACGAGCTGCAGACTAACAGGCATTCCATGCACTGCTTCTGCGTTATCTGATCCAGAGTCAGCTTGTTCAATCTCCTGCTGTCTGTAAGCCACTCACATTCTGCCTGGATCTGTGCATCCACCTGCGACAGCGGCTTCGTGCCCGATTCCGCCTTGTCCAGCTGCTTGTCTGCCTCTATCCCACTCGGGAAAGACACGGCTGAGTAGTCTAGGATGTTGAACACGCCCTGTACTCAATTTAGTGACTGTCGCTCTCTCATTGACCTATCGGTTAGAGAAACACACCGTGTAGCCAACGTGTTTGAACTTGCCGTGTTCTACAGATGCGAAAGGTGTCGTTGGGCCTATCAGAGTCAATATGTCAGTTTCATAGTACAGGCTCGTACAGTTACACTTACACAAAATTCCGTCGAGACCTGCTTGGGTCCATCGGTCAAGGTAATCTTTGCACAGTTTCGATCTTTGTGCTTGAAGCTGCCACATAGCATGCACCCCTATTTCCTGTGCCTCCGAGTAGGCTTGCATCTCTTCTCTGAACGGCTCGTCTACTGGAGCCAGGATATCTCTGACCGACTTAGCTCCGTCTGCAATGAAGAACTTCCCCTATCATCTGTGTTAGCTGCAGACCGCCACTGTAGCCAGCCGTTCACTCACGAGCAGATCTACTGCTTTTTGATGCAAGTCTGGTTTCCAGTCAACGAGCTCATGGCCGGCTTGCTGCAGTTGCTCAACCGCATGCTTCAGCGCCCGACGCACTGGGGGAGTAGGGCTGGTATATCGTGATCAGCTACGTTTTCCAAAACCCGAGAGTTGTCTTGTCTTACACAACCATGCCGTCGTTCCAGATGACGCCCAATCGCAGCTTCTTACCAACATCAACAGAACGCCAGGGAATTGGTAGACATTTAGGATCAGATTTCCAAGGCTCTGCACCCACAACATTCTTTGCGAAGAACTCGATGTCGTCGAGACTGCGAGCCATGGGTCCATTAACGGAATTGACGGCTTCTTGCCCTGCTAATCCACTTTTTGCGAGGGCCGTTGGGAAGCGACCGAAGGAAGGTCTCAAGGTGAAGATACCAGTACAAGCCGCAGGTATACGCAGAGAGCCACCTATAGATCAAAGTCAGCCGACCAAATCGTACACCGCCACACCAGTCCTCTTCGCATGTCGAGAGAGCGCTCTTCAGAAACGCAGAGCTCTTTCCAGACCAAGCATCATACCACAGAGACACTCCGGTACTACTTCTCTGTATAACACTGCTCTTTTTTCGTTGAAGATATCGTGCATTATCATGGCTCCAATGCGACAAGTCTCTGGCTTGAGTAGGGTATCCTGTCATCGACTCACCGATGTCCGTGCCAACACCAAGTATGCTGCCACCAAAGCTGATGAGGGCACTTTCGCCACCACTCGAACCTATAGTACGCTTATGAGACTAGCCGCCCTGCTATCGAAGAAGACAATACTCACCACCAGATGTAAGGTTTCTGTTGAGAGGGTTCACAGTTCTCCCGAAAGTGTTGTTGACGGATTCCGCTATCATCATCGCTTCAAATATGAGATCAGCAAGTTTTCTCCGATGATCCAAATCAAGCAACAGGACAGCTCACCAGTAGGAACATTCGTCTTGACGTAGAGTACCGCTCCAGCTCTGGTCAACAGATCCACCAGAACTGTGTTGTAGGTTGCCGGTTGATCGACCCAAGCAACAAAGCCAATAGTCGAGTCCTTGCCGATGATGTTGAAGTTATCCTTGAGCGATATGGGAAGGCCATGAAGCGGGCCAACAGGCTTTCCGGTCTTTGCCAAATGCTTATCAAGGGCCTTTGCTCTCTCCAGTGCTTCAGGGAAAAGAGTTTCGCTCAAGCAGTTGGTCAACTGATGACATACGGCAGCTCGTTTCGAGAATGCCTGAGCAACATCTGCTGCTTTCCATTGACCGCTGTGGATTTGTTGCAGCAGTTCTGGGATCGAAGCAGAAGTGTACTTCAACTCGTCGGTGGTGAAGAAGCCACTCTCTTTTGGGAAGCCTGTCACGTCCAATTGAGACTCCGGAGGCATGAGGTCGGTTGGTATACGCCATTCCTCCGGTATGGATTCGAACAGTGCTGCCTGCTTGGCCTTTGCGATATCTTGCCACTTGCGTGTCATGTTGATATGTCGTTTAATCCTTGAGTTCTATGCTGAAGTGTCCTCCCACCGTCCATAACTTCAATATCCCGTCTTTATAAACCCCGCACGTGATGATCGTTGTTGCCCGAGGCCTATCTTGCAGATCGCTCCGGCTCCGGGCAACCCTGTCTCATATCTGCCCTATCTTTTGCCCCACAAAGCTTGGCAACCCACCTTAAACCACCTTGATCTCAGCAGCCGAGGGATTTTTCCTTGAACAGCTGCACCTTCGACACTATACTTTCGATAAGGCAACCATTCTTATCATTGATAATCTGTGCCGCTGTGCATCTCATGGCCTATCTTGATACGCCGACTTGCATATTGCGTTGATCGATATAAGATGAAGTAACGAACGACCCTTTTACATTACACATCGATTAATTGTTCACTGGAGTCTGAAGATCCATTCGACATGGCTGTTGCTACCAAGTTCAGAGAGTATCTGAGTCCTGGAGGTAGCTCCGAGGGAGAGAGGAAGCTGGTACAGAAGCTTGACTTCTTTATCCTTACGTTCTGCTGTTTAATGTACTTCTTGAACTATGTGAGTTTGCCTTGAATCATCGTTATACGTATCGTCGACTGATCTGTACTTAGCTGGATCGCAGCAATCTCACCAATGCCTATGTATCTGGAATGAAAGAGGACCTCAACTTCAAAGGCAACGAACTTACTCAGATCAATACCGTCTTCACTGTCGGTGAGTTGCGATGAATGCCCATCCGTTAGATCGTGCAGCTGACATCGTGACGGCTATGTTATTGGTCAGGTACCATCAAACCTGGCTCTTTATTATATCAAACCTCGATATTTCTTTCCGTCCATGATGATCGTCTGGGGTTGCTTGACCATGGTCACCGCTGCCACTCACAACCCTCAATCGATCATGGCTATTCGCTTCTTCCAAGCATTGGCAGAATCGAGCACCTTTGTCGGAACACACTATATCCTTGGAGCTTGGTACAATGAGCGCGAATTAGGCAAACGATCCGGTATATTTACTGCTTCAGGCCTCGCGGGCACGCTCTTCGGGGGCCTACTGCAGACGATTATTCACTCTTCCATGGACGGCCTACAAGGATTGGCTGGCTGGAGATGGCTTTTCATCGTTGATGGTCTGATGTGTGTGCCTGTTGCGCTCTATGGCTTCCTCTTGTTCCCAGACACCCCGCAAACGACCCAAGTACCGTATCTTTCTGAAGCCGAGCGTGAACTTGCTCGTTCCCGAGTCCCTCGCCATGTCCAACGCGCACCCTTCAACTGGACATTCGTCAAGCGAGTCTTTGGTTCCTGGTACTGGTACGGCTTTGTTATGTTGTGGATAATAGCTGGAGAAACAGAGTCCTTCTCGTCAAACTCTCTCCTCGCTCTGTACATGAAAGCTCACCCGGAGCGCAAGTACTCGGTGTCCCAGCTCAACAATTATCCCACTGGTGTTCCAGCTGTGGGTATCGTATCTACCCTTTTCTGGGCTACGCTCACGGACTTCTTGGGTGGCAAGAGATATCTTGTCGGTTACTGGATCGGTATCACTGGTATCATTACCTCGGCTATGATTCTTGCTCCTTCTGCTACCACGGCATCGACGTTTGCAGCATATTATTGGGCAGGCTCCGTGTATGCGTGTACGTTGTCCTACTATCTGCGTTCTTCGCGCTCCACTAATGTATCTTTTAGGTCAAGCAACGTTCTTTGCCTGGGCGAACGATGCTCTTCGATACGAAGAAGACAGCCTTCGTGCTGTCGTCATCGCATCAATGAACGCTGGTTCTGGCGCGATTAACGCGTGGTGGTCGATTGTCTTCTATTCGGCAAACTTTGCTCCTAAATTCACCCGAGGAATGTGGGCAATGATTGGATGTTCAATTGCCCTGGCCATCTGGACGGCAGGAGTATCGTGGATGTGTGCAAGGACGGAGAAGAAGAGAACTAGCCACGGGATAGAGACTCAAAGTGGTGATGTTGGCGACGAGGTAGTCAGTGTGGATGGTACTGGCACGGAGAAGGCTTGATGTCCGCCCGTGTACGAAGAGCTAGTCTTATGTAGCTGTGAGAATGCACAACGTCTCTAACAGATAGGTAATATCCACTGAGAGTCGTGATATGCTCGGCTCTCTGAGTCTGATACATGTCCAGGGGTTTCATGTTACAGCTATAGAAATGCACCAAGTCTTTGCTCAACAGGTAGTATCCACTGAGAGCTATACTCCAATGTGCTCTCTCTGAACTGGTCCACCACTCTGTGCATTTGTTCAGTATCACTGTATTGAGCCTTCGCAGAGGGGAAGAAGGCCAAGGGTTGTCTATTCTCATTCCTATCCACCCAATATCCAGCAGGCCATAGCGGTGATTGAGTTGAAGACGACTCTTCCGCTACCCTTGGGACCATCATCGCTGTCAGACTCGTCCTTGGTAAGAGTCTTGTCGATACCGACACAGATGATGTCCTCGTCCTCGTGCTCACTCTCACTCTCACCGACCTGGGCTTTCTTGCCCTTCTTCTTCTCGACCTCTTTGACGTCCTTCTTAGCAGCCTCCTTGGCCTTCTGGGTAGGCTCGCGATCGACGTAGCGTTTCAGGATGGACGCAGTTCTGTCGAGAACTTTGAAGAGACCGTTTGGGATTATCTGAGCGATGGCACGCAGGAAAGCAGCTTGGATGGAGGGAGAGTGCTTCTTCTTCTTGTCAGCGTCAACGAAACGGCCCTGCAAGTCGACTAAGTCGACGAGGCGCTGGTTGTTGCCATGAACTCCGACTAGACACTTGATCTCATACTTGTTGATTGTCTGTCCCCGGCAGGCCTTTGCGCAGTTTTCGCCAGTTTTAGTGATGATCGACTTGGTCTGGCGTTCGCCGCGGCAGTTGCAAAGTGTTTTGCAGAGTCGGCTAATGACCACAGAGAGAGGATGTCTCAAAGTGTCTCTCTGGCCGCACTCTGCGTTTTACAGAAACTATGCATATAGACTGTGTACTAATGTGCTACCGGTTACTGTGAGAAGATCGAGAAATTGCAATTTCAATCGGTCATTGATCTCTTCCCACAGGCAAGTAGCTGATAAGTTGCAGCCATAACAATGCACAGTTGCTCCAGTGAACGAGCAGCATCCAATGAAGATCTCGATATCATTAGCTCTCTCTGGGATGACTCGTCGTTGGAAACGGGACTGTGCATTTCGACGGCTCCGAGTCTACCCTAGAGATATTACATCCTCCAACAGTAACGTCCATTCATCTCCCGTCCCTTTCAACAAACGCAAATACCAACAGCTACGCAATATCCTTGATCCAATCCTACCAGGTAAACAGCATGAGACTAGGATTAAGCACGATAGGCAACATGAAATGACTGACAACAACGGTCGCAAGCGGATAGATAGCAAAAAATTGGTCAATCCTCCAGAACTCAGGAACCACACACGCAAGCACCACCATGCCGATTGAAGCCGTGATGCAGAACAAAAATGTGAATCCGAACTTCTTGATAACTTTGGGCACCTCTTGGAAGAAGGTGGTGTTCTCTGCCTCTTTGGAAGTGGCGCCCCAGTTCATGTCGATACCGACCAGGTGGGATAGAAGGGCCTGAGATACGTGAAGCGACAAGCCGCCGAGGAAGATTGACATAAGTGGTATCCACATCAAATTAGTGACCAGCGAACTCAGGAGCGACTTCTCTCCAAGGCGGTAGCGAAGAACAGCCAGAGCAACGTTTCCAAGGCCTGTAAACACCACGACGATGGAGAGATAGACCTGGAATGAGTTAAGGTAGTACTTATCGAGAATGGTATTATACCAACCAACGATGAAGTAGTTGAGAAGAGTGAGTAACCATGCACACCCGATAGCGTAGTAGGTTCCGATGTATGACAGGATGGTAAGCTTTGATGGCAAAGGCATTCCCGAGGTGATGAACGAGCGGAAAAGCTTTGTAAAAGGTCCTCGGGTCGGCCAATATCGTATCGGATGGAACAGTAGTTCGCTGCAACCATATGCATACTTTTCCCAGCGGGCTAGCTCATCGTACACAGTGAGCGACACTCCCTCTTTGAAGCCGTCTCCCGTATATGCGCCGAATCGCACGAGATAACCCTCGGACTGCAGACGGAGAGCCATGTCGAAGTCTTCCGACACAGTGGCTTCTGACCAGTACTTCTCCCGTAGATCGTCCGTACAATCGTACGCGATGTCTTGTACTGCGGACCACCGGAGGATTGCGTTATGTCCAACAAACGGCGCAACGTCACCGTTCGCGATGGCGTACTTGATCTGCGTATAGACCATATTTGTGAAGAAGGTAATGCCATTCTCAAAGAAGTTTTGCGTCACATTCATTACTCCAGACGAATACTGAATGATAGCGACTTGTGGTGAATTCGTCATCTCGCTGACCGCATCAAGTAGGCAATCAGTTGGTACTCGCGTGTCGGAGTCAATGAGAAGTATGAAATCGCCCATACGGACGTTGCCGTCAGCCCAGGTTCGATTCTCGTCCTCTTCGATGACTTCCGCAAGCGCTTTGACGTACAAAGCAGCCTCGTCCACTTGAGTCCAGTGTGGTGGCCTTGGACTTGGTTCTGCCATCTTGTCTTCGACACGGTTGCTGACCCAAAGAGCATAGTTCATATTCGAGGCTTTCTTGAATTTGCCTCTTCTGACGAACGGAACAGGATTGTGCTCTCCTTTCGGATCATGACGGGGGCGAGCTACCCATCCAATGCTGTGTTCTTCATAGAAGTCTTGACGAGCTTGAGCTTCTTCACGAGACAGCAGCTGCATACCATCATCGTTGATGAAGATATTTGCTGTTCCGCCTTGCATCTCGTAGGTCGAAATGGCAGCTTTGATGGAGAACACCGTTGGAGCGATGACGGACTGCAAACCCTCTTTATAGACTGGGCATTGAATCGTGACGTGAGGCAAGAGTGAACCACCGGGAAGACGCTTTGGAGGAAGGCCAGAGTAGTATTTGGTGTTGCTCTGTACCTGACTGATCGGGCCGAAGATTTGGAAGATGTTGCCAATGAGAGCTTGGAAGAAGAAGAATGATACCCATATGGTGACCGGGGCCGTCGCTATCAAAGCTAAGCGGGTGTAGCTGTTGTCGAGAGCAATTTCCTGCACAATTTTTCTATATCCAGCGCCGAGAGTAACGATGATTAGACAGAGCGTCAGTGCAGTCGTGATCGAGTGGAGCAGCACTATGCGACGGGGCTTCTCTGCGAAGTCCTCTTGACTTCCAGTAATGTCCAGTTCGTTGACCGATACGTTGCTGGTGTCCTTCTCCGAGAGTTCTTGGTCGGCCTGACTGGACCAAATCAAGTCCATGATACTCTTCTCTAGGATTTTGGCACGGTTGATGAGATTTTCTGGCTGGTCATCCCAGACTACCAATATACCTCTGTCGGCGATGAAAGCGGCGAATTGATGCTTTGCGCAACGGCTCAGATATGAGATGTCAGGAAGGACCTGGAGGTTCAGGTTCCGACCTATTGGTATGGAACTCTGATCGCTGCTATGAACGAGGAGCCTGATCATGCGTGTGTTGAGTGTCATGGCGCTCTGAAATCACTTAATACGTGCAACAATGGTCGGGTTGTCAATACATACCTTGACGTTCAGAGATTTGATAGCCTCGAAGAAGCCGTCAGCCCTGCTTAAATCAGGAGGGCAGCAGACGTATTTGTCACGGCCTTGCTTGATCACCACACCCTCGTCTTCATCTCCAGCGTACCAGAGCATCTTGGCCTGTTGAGACCACAAATGGTTGACCATGAGTTCACATCTTGCTTCGTTAAGTCGATGCATTGGCATGTTCGTTGAGACCACAGACTCCCGGGACATAGGTGTATCAGAAGTCTGTGCCCATGGTGTGAGGGAGCCGCTTGTTGGTTCCTTATGCTCGGGCTTTTCGGCATCTTTGCTGGCCGGCTTGCGAAAGTAGGACTTTAAGCCCATAGTGATTGGGACGTCCGAGGTAACTCGCGATGGCACTCAATCTCGTGTGGCGGGCTTGAGGACAGCGTTGTATGTGACAATTGGATCCAAGAATGGAATCAGATCAACGACGCCAGGGCAGATATGCAGAGTATAGCAGTGATTGAAGAATGAGCCGATGTTCAGGTTGAGGTCGCTGGGACCTGCTTCTTTAAAGCTGCATCGCGCATGTGCAGACATCCACACACACCATGATGGGGTCAACGGACATACTCAGCTTACATTGATGCGTGTGGCTTTCAAGCTGCATTGGGTTTCCCAAATCGAGCCTCAAAATCAGGCTCAACTCGAATCCAGTTGCGTTGACCGATGAAGGATGGTTCACCACTAGTGCAATACACTATGCATCGTGCTGAGCTTAGCTGAAGAGCCGCGCATATATCTTGGCAGTGAAGATATCCAGATATAGCCAGAGATGGTAAGTGGCGGTAGTCTCGGCTGTCGAGTATTGCTCATCGTCTGAGATCAACTGGTGCTGTCCCGAAATCATACGCTCGAGGCAGAGATCGCCATGGGACAGGACGCATGTGGTCCGAACCAGATGCTTGGGAAGACTCGAAATCCAAGGGATGGCTGCACAGAGGCAGGATCGATAGCATGGAACACTAATACGTGGCAGACGCAGACCTTTCGCCGATTTAGGCTTCGTATCCCATTCAACGAATCGCGACTTACAGATTTTCAGACCCATGTCGGTGTAAACTGTCGAAGGGACTGATGCTGTGTGGCTTGGACCTCGGTTCATTGGACTTCGCCTAGCTTCCGAATGCTCTCATGGAGCTTTGCTAGGATCATGGCCAAAGGGATACTTTGCTACCCATCTCATCGAGAGCCCACTGTCCAGTGTCAGCGGCACTCCAGTGTCCTGAAAATAGGCAGAAGAACATATTGTCATCCTTGGAGACAGCTATGCATACGTCTGCGCGATTTGGAACGGCACCGAATACCTATGTGTGTATGCAGGTCCCAGGAACGCACAATGGGTGTTATCTTGACTCGTTCCAGGATAAACTGCAGGTCCCAGAAGCTTACAGTTGATCTCGAAACTTAATCAGCTGCAATCTTGGTCAAGCTCCAGTGACAATGCAGACGATAGTGCCGTGACGTTGCCGTAGAACGAGCCATCTCTTCCAAACTCATTCAAACAGGTGCAGATGTTCACGGTTGGGTCCCTGCCGCATCTGGCCCCAGGGAAGTAAATCCGGATGAGATGTAACCAATCGGTCTCGTTCGATGATCGCCTAGAGTGATAGTGGACTTCTGAGCGGCATGGTGCACATGCACATTGTGCATATCTCCAACCGCAACCCTTCCCGTGTGGGTCTGTGTGTCTCTGCACAGAGAACGCAAGCGAACATCAGGAAGATTTGGACGTGAGATCCAAATGTGTATGGAGATCTCAGATGTTTGCAGTTGACCTGGTTTGGACGGTCAACATGAGACGTTAAATTTAGCGCCCGCCCACCCGAGGCGGCTGGCGGCGGCTGGCAAGACGTGAAAGCTTCGCGCTGCCGTCAGCCGGGGACGTCGCATATGCCTCAAATAATTGATCAATCCCCTTGCGTCTGTGCCAATGCTTTTCTATCGACACTTGCGTAGACGTCGATCGTCTGTCTCCAGGGAGCAAGTCCAGTGGGTTTCTCTCCGTAGGCATCGTGTCAAACCTTCAGAAATGCAGGATATATTCGCTCGCTGTCAATGCGCGTGTATGTATGGCGTTATCGCGAGTTCTACAACCCCATGTTGTGATCTTGCATTCCCCCGGGAATATGATATGAAGGTTTCAGACATGATCCAGGCTCAATGCCGGCTGATTACCGATGTTGATCAGCTAGGTAAAGAATGAAATGGATACCATTTTTGGGTGACAATTATGCAAGATCCCGTGGTCGCTGCATGTCTCGTGGCGATCTGGCCAACATCCTGTACATGGTATCTGTACGGTACGGCCGATGTTTAGCGCGCATATCTATGCATCTGCGTATTGGAGGCTTGCAGCGCATAAATGGTGTTTGTCCCAAAGACCATCCACAAAGTACTCATACATCTGGGAGACTAATCGGTGTGTCCAAATTTGGAACCGTCTCTGGTAGTGTCCAGCCTTGGGCTGGATACAGTCCAGTGAGATCCGAAACTGATTTATGACTCGGATATAAGAAACGAAGAAGATGTTGCTGGATTTCCGGAATGCACGGGTCCGCGATCGTCTATAACGTTGAGACCTGTGACGAGTTGCAAAAACCAATTGCGACTAGTTCGTGTTGTTCTGATGAACTTGATATCCGAGGAAATCATCAGTTACTATGATACCTGGAAGCCACAATCTGGTATGAATTTGTTGATCAGCTTGCACTCTGACTGCCGACCCGAATCAATCTCTTACAAGACAATGCATCTCGGTAGAAGCATCTGCCCTTGTCTGTCGACAACTGGGTTTGTTAAGATAAGATTCACGTGCGTAAGCATTTGAAAGTCTAAGAGGGATTTGTTCTGAACCTCCAGAAACCCCAACGTGTGAATAAAGTTAGAGCTAGAACGGAGACAGAAACGAGTGAAACACCAGTGGAAAGATGAAGTTCGATGACATCCTGCTTCTGCAGTTCATATTTGAGATGTTCCGCAGGGACATGTTGAAGTTGGCCATAGGTTTTGCGCTTACTTTCTTGGCCACGAAAAAGCGCTACAGCGGCACTTATTTAAGACAGTTTTGGTTATTCTGTGCATTGTCGTCACGTTCTGCAACTCTCATGTTGATCAGCTAAGCCAGAAAGATAATGGTTGTCTCGTGCCCTCCCATGTGCAAAACAATGTCAGGCGGACGGCTATAGATATGCACAGTCTCTTTGGTGAATTGGAAGCTTCCAAAGAGAGTCGATATAACATGGGCTCTTCCTCAACTTTGCTAAAATCTGGAAAGAACTGTGCATTATGATAGCTTCTAGTCCGCCTATATGTGATCGTGAGAGCGGAGTGGGAGTGGGAGTGGGAGTGGGAGTGACGAGATTTAGCACACAGGCAGGGAGTAATTCCGCGTCGTCAGGATATGAATACGTTCTCGTGCCAGATGTAGTCATCCTTTGTCTATGTCTTCTGCTATGGAAATGTAATAACCTTGCAAAATGATACAATGACCACGGGGAAAGTTTCGTCCGTCAGCAGACTCTCATGGGCTGCATTTCCATTCTAATAGAGGGTTGTGCACTTCGATCGTCTTTGAATGTGCTACTGGTCACTGCGGGTGGAGGCCGAGAATTTTGATAACTGAAGAAGGTGCTGCGCATCTTCTATACCTCCTTGAGCTTGTTCTCGACATGTCCACTCGTCGATTATTCCTGTATTCTCTCGGCCGAATTCTTAACATGTCCAGTTCGCCACGGTTCCGTCAATTTTTTCCACATCCAAGCAACATCTAACGACGAGATTGCGCCGAGTGAAGCAACAAACGTTCTCGGTCATCTGTAGGCTGAGGGTACATTTCTTGGCTTTGTCATTTTCCTGCTTTCCAACTTATAATTGGGCGTAATCAAAGATGGGTTTGACATCGAGTTTGGTCTGTACGGAACTACTTCTTAAAACTTCATCCTTTCTCCATCTGATTTTCTCCATCGTTTCCATTTCCGACCTGAATTATTATTACATCTTTGCGTTTCTTGACCCAATCCTGCGTTGTCCTCTTGACCAACTCGCATCAAAAGGGCATCATATGTTGATTCTCTACCGAGGGAAACCAAGAGGATGTCAACAACTCGAACCACCAGGGTTTCCAGCGTCTAATCTTCCAATGACTCGTCAAACCAGGATTCCAAGCGATACAAACAGACTACTGCTCATAGTCGGCTTTGGCAGTACCAACAATCTTATCGCCGACTCTGACGTCAAATTGCAGACCACCTGGACCAAAGGTAAGGCCCACGTTGTACTTGAGATACACATAGGTGTTGCCATTTGAAGTCTTGCGTGACAACCAACTCTTGCGAGGCACATTGCTCAGATCAGCAGTGATTGAGCAAAGTCTGCGGGTCTTCTGTGTGTGCTCGAACTCCAAGGGTGGGTTGTCTTCATCGCTGACAACCATTTCGAGGAGCTCGCTGGTACTGGGTGCACTGCCAGTGATGTAGAAGGGTATGGAGATACACTGTTCACCCTGAATTGACAGACCCTTGGTTGCGTGCCAGCGGATAACGTTATCGGCGTAGTAAGCTTCCTCATCGACGTCCCAGGTCTTGGAAGCCTGGCTGTGTACGCCTTCTTCGTAGTACAGACGTGTGATGATGCCGTAATGACGGCGACAGATACGACTCGTGACCACAGAAGCTCCTTCGAGGCGATGGATAACCGCACCGACCGCAACAGCTGACCAGGAGAAGTTGGGGTTGATGACTTCGAATCCTGGAGCAAAAGACGAGAAGGTGTTCTTGATTTCCTGCATCAAGATCTTGGACTTGCCGAAACCTCCAACCAAGATCAGACCTCTGGGGTACTTGTTGTTTGCGCGCAGGGTTTCGTACTGGTTGTGGACCAGTTGCAAAGCAGATCGAATGACGGGAAGAAAGATTCCGGTCAGATCCATGGTCGACAGATTGATGCTGTTGTCCTCGATATCGGCATCGGGGTCGTCATCAGCGTTCCAGAGAGGAACTGAATAGATCTTGTTGGGCAGTCTTTCAGGATCGAAGTCCCTTTTGGTGCGTTCTTCGAAAAACTTCAGACACTGGGACCAACCCTTGGGGTATTTCTCGATGTACTTCTCAAGATCGGTGGTGCCCATTCTTGTCTTGACGTAGGCCTGGAAACGCATGTTGATCATACCACTGCCACACACATCGCCGTCACCTGGAGCGGCTTCCTCGATGGTCAGCGGCGATGTTGATTTGATCTCGTAGGAGATAAGATCCACGGTGCCTAGTTCAAAGAATCTAGTCAGTACGCTTGCTTTGTCAGATACAATGCAACTCTACGTACCGCCACCGGCATCACAGACAATCCAGATATCGTTCTCTTTGGTGTCGACGCTTGCAACGGTCTTCAAGGCGCATAGAGCGGCAGCCTCGGGCTCCGTAATCATGGACAAGTTGTTGTGCTCGTTCAATCCAGCCAATTCTGCAGCCCTCATGGTGGCATCCTTGGCCGCATCTGACCAGACAGCTGGG
>Ga0268251_10000419_pt1 | contig 13617 bp, 15 predicted proteins | sample AgamicAsMae_FD_200527 | JGI IMG/M metagenome (GOLD analysis project Ga0268251, IMG submission 200527) | Agave microbial communities from Guanajuato, Mexico - As.Ma.e (v2) (version 2) | ecosystem: Host-associated > Plants > Phyllosphere > Phylloplane/Leaf | place: Guanajuato, Mexico | collected...
CCTCTGCCGAGCTCAATCTCCTCGAGACCATCGACGAGCGAGTGAAGCTTGAAAAGGGCGTGGGCGCGATCACTGATGAAGATGCGGTCCTTGTATTCGAGGTCGTGCTTCTCGAGCTGCTCGAGCTCGTGGAAGAACTGAGGGACGCTGACGACCGTTCCGGAGCCAACGAGGTTGACAGTCTCGGGGTTGACCAGACCGGAGGGGAGGATGTGGAAGTCGTAGGTGACGCCATTGACGACGATGGTGTGGCCAGCGTTGTGGCCACCGGCAGAGCGAGCGGTGATCTTGAACTTCTCAGACAGGAGGTCGACGAGCTTGCCCTTGCCTAGACGTTGGTCAGAGGAGCTCTGGTTGAGCGCGGCGCGGTCTGAGTCACAAACATACCCTCGTCGCCAAACTGCGAGCCGAGTACTACGGTTGTAGACATGACGTTTGCTGTGTGATTGAATTCGTCCAATTGGTATTGAACGGAACTGGACAGTGAAGGCCAATTACACTCGAAAGCACAAAGCGGGCGGTGACTCTTTAAATATTGTGCGGGTTGCGATTGCGACTGGGTCCGATGGCGGGGCGAAAGCCAAGGCCCCACGTCTGTTGAGCGCCAGTTACGCGTTTTCATTGGACCTCTCTTCCAATCCAAGCTCTCACAGAAGCACAGAGTGCAGTGCTCGCTATAGAAATGCACAATAGTTTGTAAATCGAGAGTGTGACCAAAGAGAGCCCAGAACATAGCGCATCTCCTTGGACACTGTTTTGCTTGTCGAAAGTGCTGCGCATCTTTGCAGCTACATGTGTTACGGACTATTGCATATGGGGAGAGGCTCTATGACCAAGTGCTGAGGATGATTTTTCCGCTCGTGCTAAGGTCTGTGTCTCATCTCCTTCTACAAAGATGTAGGGGCTGTAAGAAGGCACAGTGATCTCTGGATCAGAGATATATCCAAAGAGAGCCCCGGAAACGCCGCATCTCAATGGACACGATCCCGTCTTCGAGAACACTGTGCATTCTTATAGCTGAACGCGTTACACACCCTCGCACATGGAGAGAATGCTCCGTTCACTCGCATTCTGGATTCGGCCTGATCGCTCAGCAAATGGCACTATAACAACGGAAAGATAATGGGACCACAATCATGCTTGTTGTTTCGTCTCCTCAGGCTATGATTTAGTAAACAGTAAAGCAAAATGTAGTGATAGGCAAAAGGAAGTGTCAGGGTTCCCCAGAGATGTGTTGGGCAGATTGCCGAGGGAGTCCCACGACAGGAGCTCACCTGTCAATCGCGAACTCAACTCGCCTGCTCATCCAAACCGCTGCGGCAATCATCAACCAATCTACACTCGATCGCGAATAGCCGTCCGCATCTCATTCCAACCATTCCACGTCCTCAAGACCAACTCAGTCGCACATCGATACAGCGCACCCGCGACCATCATGGCACCCATCACAACAGCATCAGACGAGAGCAACCACATGGCGCTCCTCGACAAGCTCGACATGCAGAAGATCCACAAGCCGTTCCGCAATCCACGATGGAAGCCTGCTCAGCGTCGCAACAAGACAGTCAAGCAGATTGTCTCCGAAGCTCAGCGCAAGGAGCAGCAACTGCTGCAGCAATCCGTCCAGGCCACGCGCAACAACAGTGCTGCCGGCACTCCTCAACCAGAAGCTGCTGCGCCTGATCCGCTGCCTACGCAACCCATCGTTACCCCGAGCTACACCTACACGTCCATCCAGGCTGCGCCGTCCTTCAAGCCCAAGCAGAAGTACTGCGACATCACCGGCCTGCCCGCCCCATACAGCGACCCCAAGACGGGCCTGCGCTACCACAACATCGAGGTCTACTCGGTCATCAAGACATTGAGCACCACTCAGGTCCAGGAATATCTGGCTGCAAGAGGCGCACACACTATCCTCAAGTGATTGGAACATTTGCAAAAGACACGACTTTTATTCGTCTACATCATGGCACAGCTTCTATTCTTCTACATCAAGGCCCAGCTATGAGCTTCAGGGGCAGCGACATACGTGTGTTGCATGTCAGTCCAACCAAGTCAAGCTCACTCCACCCACACCGACCCTTTCGAATCGGCGCTCAAGAGTGCGCTCCGGCTTATTTGCGAACGACGGCATCAAAAAGACACCTTTACTCTTCGCCTTTGCAGATACCGCGAATCTATTTCTCTGACGAGAGATACACAGTTGCAGCTAGCTGTTGCTAAACTGCTGCATGGCGAGCGTACAAGAGAAGGAGAAAACACGTATACTTTACCTTTGCTGGTCGCGCAACCACATTCTTATGATTGGCAAGCAGTTCAAGTGTCTCTCCGTCTCGATACGCGCGAGGTTTCGAGAAAGTCGCGACGCTGATATCGAAGAGCAAAGATCCGAAGCGCAAACAATAAGCGAGCGCTTTTGCAAAATCTTTGGGACTGCTCAGACTACCGACGTTCTTCCACTGAATAGGTGGGACCATGACGCTCGTTCATTAGTGACCGGTCGAATCACTAGGATATAATAGCTACTGAATTGTTCAACATCTATTCTTCTTACATCTGAGTATTTCTCCTCTTTGAAAACCTACTCACGCGCATCACTTGTTCACCTTACTGCATCATGTCCAAAAAGTTTCTAGCTACTCCCAAACCAGCTCCCGAGCTTGCCATACCGCAATCTGACAAGTTCGTCAAGGTGTCGATCATTGACAGGTATGAACACAATCACCAATACCCTCATGTGTGCGAAATTATGTCACGAGTAGCTATCACAATGCCCAATTCTTTCCATGTGGTAGACGAGTCCGCAGAGAGCCGATGATATCATGACTCTCAATGGATGCTTCCCCTTCACTCAGAACACTGTGCATTTCTCTAGCTGCTCGCGCGACGTATCTTTGCACGTGGAGAGGTTGTTTTTGGAATCACAATCTGACGCAGTACCCAGCACATCCTATGTCGATCTGCCAATTGGACTATTCTTAAAGCCTACTTACAAGGGCCACGATTCATTAGCCGGACCAACCTTCTCCTTCCTCATTGAACACGACTCTGGCAAGCGCATCCTGTTTGACCTAGGAATCCGCAAGGATGCCGACAACATGGCTCCATCGATTGTGCACTCCATCAAGTCGAAAGGCTGGACTGTAGGGGCTGAGAAGAACACGGCCGATATCCTGCAAGAAGCCGGCTTCGATATTCAAGGCGGTGCCATTGACGGCGTAATCTACAGTCATCATCACTTCGATCACGTCGGAGACATGACGACTTTCCCGGCATCTACCCAGCTAATCGTCGGTCCTGGTTTCAAGAAAGCTCACCTTCCAGCATATCCCATCAACAAAGAATCGCCTAATCTGCAGAGCGATTTCGAGGGCCGTGAGGTTCGGGAAGTCGATATTGTACATGAGGGAGCAGGTCTGAGGATCGGTCGCTTTGATGCTTATGACTATTTTGGAGATGGCTCGTTTTACCTCTTGGATACACCCGGTCACGCGGTTGGACACATGTGTGGTTTGGCTCGGACATCTGCACCTTCGGATGCAGCAGCCACTTTTGTTCTAATGGGAGGTGATGCTTGTCATCATGCTGGAGAGTTCAGACCTTCGGCATACCAGCCTCTGCCCACAGAGATTGATCCTTCGCCAGAGTCACTACCTCAGCCGATTTGTCCCGGTCACCTTCTGCAGGATGTACACTGCAACAAAAGCGCAAACGAGCCTTTCTACGAAGTCACAGAGGCATTCTGCCATGATTTGAAGCAGTGCCACTCTACCGTCGAGGGCATGTCGGAGTTTGACGCTTCAGATGATGTTCTCGTCATTATAGCGCATGATGCAAGTTTGTTGGGAGCTCTTGACTTTTTCCCCGACTCGTTGAATAGTTGGCGAGAGAAGGATTTGGATGCAAAATCGAGATGGAGATTCTTGGGCGACTTTAGCGAGGCTGTAAGCAGATAGTAGAATCTCCTCCGTGTGGAAGAAAATGGTAATGCAATAGCTGTCAAAATACGGCAATGTTTTGGAGAACTGGATAGAGTGTTCTCACGCTCTTATTGGACACGTTACTAATCTCGAAGTCGCTGTGCCTTTCTATAGCGAGTATTGCGCTCTATAGCTTCGTGAGAGAGATGAGTGTGGGTAAGAATTACAAACTTCAGCACATGGATTGACCATTGTAGATATTTCAAACTCGATTAGTGATCAAACATTAAGCTGAAACGATAGTCGTCCAACTACCGAAAAAGAATGAAGTAATATCAAACCGAACAGCAAAGCCGAAAGCAACCAGGCCTGAGCCAAATCCTATAGCATCCCATGAATCCATGCAACCAGTGCCACAACGCCACTCAGAGTCTTCCATGTCTGGCTTTAAAGATAGAAACCTTGTCATCGTAATAAAGAATCTCCCGCAGTCTCAATGTTGGTAACTCCTTTTCGTCCGCAGAAGAGTCGAGGTCGCTATCCTCGTACGAGTCGCTCATGTCTGAGTCCGTACCCTCGCTGTCATCATCGTCATCGTTGTCGGCGTCTGAGCCATCTTCGTCTGCTGAGCCTTCATCATCATCATCTTCTTCCTCACTTGCATAGTCATCTCCGATACCACGTCCATCGCGATTTGTGTTTCCAGAGCCTGGCTTTTGTTCGAGTACTTCGAAGCACTTTTTCATGATCCCAACGTAGCAGATCTCCAGCTCTGGGCGGAGAGCCACGATATCCACGACCTGAAGGGCGTATTCCCGGGCATCAAATCCTTGACTGTAGTTAACAAGGTAAGGTACGTAGAGTGATCGAAGTTTTGGCAGACTCGGAAGGTGCTGTAAGAAGAAGTGCTGACAAAACAATTAGTGTTGATAGCGTAGAAACTCGTCTTGATCAAACATACCCAGTCACGCGAATCCAGCGCGGCTCCGAGCTCTTTCAGACAAGGCATCTTGCCCAAGAACTTGATCATCTCACGATTGAACATCCACTGTCGCCAGATTACGCTAGCTCCTGGTAAGTTTTCGCTTCCTCTCTCGCCACTGTCTACCAACAGCTTCCTCAGGCTGGTCCGATGTCTACGTATCACACCGTTGAAGATGGCATCCAGTGAAACACTCGTGGGATCAGATGAGCTGTGTAAGAAGAAAACTGACTCCAAGCTGTTGGGTCGAAGTGTTTCCTTGATGAAAGAGATCAAAGAATGCGATACTGTGTCTGTGTGTATGTGCTTCAGGTTCAGCTTGAATGTCTTGTCCGAGCTTGAGAGTTTGCGCGTAGGTTGCAAGATATGTCCTGTTGTTCCAGAAACGTATCTTTGCTTGGTAGGAGACGGATCAGATGGGAACTGGCGACGCAAAGCTTTCCACAGACGTTCATGATTTAGGCAGCGGAGCAATGTAAGAGTGGTCAAGACACTCCAATCAATCACGTTGAGCATGATCGGAACCGACAACTGCACATCTTCGAGCTCGAATATCTCTAACGAGAGTTTCTGTGATAGTGATGGTTGTTTTCCTTCTTCGATAGAAGACTTGTGGTGTGTGTCTGCAGCATCTCTGACGCGGACCGGTAGCGTAGTTTGTGTGTGCTCCGTGGCAGGACTCAAGTTTCCTGGAGGAGTCGAGTTGGGCGACGAAGCTTTGGGGGTGGCTTGTACATGCTCAATAATGGTACTCGTTTCGTCGTCCACGTCGTCTTCTGAGGATGTTGTGCTCGTCGTGCTTGGTGCCACTGATTCGGAGTCTGGAGAGTCGATATTGGCAGCTGCAGCAGATGATGTATTCGACAAGCTCGATACACCGTTGAGAACGCCATTTACTTGTGAGGTGCCGATCGTCGCATTGGACCTTCGCCTGAGCCGATTCCGTCGTCCGGTCTGGGGCTCAGCGGATCGTAAATCGTAGATCATGCCTGTCAGTATACCAAGAATACCACCGAGGCGCTTTTCGCCAATCGTTATGCAAGACATGACCGGGTTGGCTTGATCGACCTGCTCAACATCATCACCTTCCCAAACAAAGTTGAACTCTTTGTGTTTGGCAAGGCTTGCGATTCCGATGCGCAACTCGCGCAATTTGTCGACTGAGCGATGGATCAGGACACTTAGCTCGTCAAGGTACTGAACCTCATCGATATCAAGCACGCTGAGGCTCTTTAGTGCGGGCAAGATAGAGAATGATGGGTTCTCGACATGGTTTATAGCACTCAAGGGGGGATTCGGATTGCCTGCTCGATCTCGGGTATGAACGGGAGGGCTATGGGGATCAGCATAGTTGTCGTGCCAGCGAACAGCAACTCGCTCCAGGCGGCATGGTCTGTTGTCCTCGTGGTCGCCTAACGAAGAGAGAGAATCCCAGACGGCACTTAGTACGCCAGTGGGCATGTCCCATGTGAAAGACTCGAGACTTCGCATCCGAGCGATAGCTAGCGCGACCAGCGTACCGAGCATTTTGCCAGCCTCTTTAGTGATAAGGTCTGTAAAGACAATGTTAGCACACTTCTCGCAGCACTACAGCTCGAGCTTGAGGATTCGCACAGTAATAGACAGTGGCTTGACCCAAGGTCGAAAGAGTTGATTGCGAGTAGATGACCGAAAGCATGAAAAGTGCACTTACAGTCTGAGCACCAATCCGGCGGTCCATTGCCTAGCGAGAACTTCTTGGTGAAGGAAGCGAAGTGGTTACCACGACGTCGTTTGACCCTTTGCTCCATAGACTGGTTACGACGGCTGCCAAAGATCTCCTCGGCCATTACCAGAGTCGAGAGGCCATAGGTGAGAGCATCGACACCGGCTCGCGGCTCCGGACCGGAGGCATTGTCAGGCCAAACGATATCAAATCTGCTGTAGATGAAAGGAATAGTCAGAGTATGAAGTGTCGAGTGGCAGAGAGCAAGAGAAGTTAGGTCGTTCGTGTGGTTCAGCTGTTGCGACAAGTCAGTTGATTCGCGCCAATACTGCTGTGAAACGACTTGCCTCCTTCAAGATGGCGTTCAGGATCTCTACAGGCAGATCAAGCAGTTGCCTGGGCCGCGTCGCCTTGTCGGATTCTGCAGTGACAACGCCATCGACATCCTGACCGAGCAAAGAAGGCGCATGGTTGGTCATAGTCGCAACATGCGGGCGTCCACTTTGGTGGTTCGGAGAGGCTGCCATGGGCTTATCTTATGAAGGGTGCATGCCAAAACACCACTCTAGGGCTTCTGTGCTCGTGTCTAGAGCAATGGGGCGCACCGCAGGCCAGGAATATTGTGGTACACAACCAAAACACCAAATCCACATGTGAAAGAGACCAACACAGACCCTTGGACGCTCATTAAGGTGGACTGCGCACGGGCAATTGTGCGGGGATCAAACGGCTCGGCTCGGGTGCTTGTTTGCTACAACCCTTGGAAGACTCGTGTCACCACCACCTAACTACGAATTCTCTATTGATCCAACGCATCTACATCCCATCTTCTCCAGACTCCAATGTCAACCGTATCAAGTGCATCCGTGAATGTCTCAACCTCAAACAACTCCCTTTCGGAATCCATGGGCGTGAACATTCGTTCAATGACAAGCCATATGTTACCCATCTCTTGTGGAGCCAGATCAATCTCACCTGTTCGCACTCCAGCAGAAGAATCGCTATACTCACCGTTGGAGCTGGCGATCAAGATGCGTCTCTCGGGGCCTGTACCAACTTCCAGTGTGACCCGAACCATGCTTCTTTCTCGACTTTGACCGGCCTTTGCAGTCTGCTGTTGGCCAGTCTGCTGCACTTGCTTGACGAATACATCGAATTTGGTGAGACGTCTGGGCGCGATTGGTGCTGCTAACGCGCGTTGCTGCCCTTGGAAGGTTGCTTTGGCCCAAGCGCGTCTCAGTCGTCCTGCACCTTGCCGCGGCAGTAGCGAAAGTTGTGTAGCCACCATACTATCAACTCGCAGCTTGAAGTTTCCCTTCTGACCAGCTTCAAATGTAGAGCAGATTATCGTGTAGGCGCCTGCGTCGAGCTCTGCATATTCTGCCAGAGCACATCCACGGCGATAGTCTTTCGAGTCGAACACAATGTCCTTCGATCGCACAGCTTGGACTCGAGCGCCTCGGCCATGTACCAACTTTACGTGGACGTGCAGTTGCTCCACCGATGTTTCGAGAAGGAGTGCAATCGATGTCTTCGCGGGGACTACGATTCTGAACTGCGGATTCTGTGAGTATGTCGGCGAATGGGCATTACCACCTGCGGTCTCTTCCGTCCATGCTGCAGAAATTGACTTGTGACAAGCATATTTGCTGGGCGCCTCGTCAATGGCGATACGTGCATTGGCGAACACCGAGAGGGTGAATGTATGGGTGGTCGGTGTAAGGTCTTGCTCAACAGGGACGACTGTGTATTTCTTGTTTGCTTCCAAGTTATCCAGTCGCAGGAGAGTTTGTGGGGAGTCGACAAAGGGTCCGCGTTGAACAGCGCCGTCACTCAAGTAAACCTTTGCGCCGTTGTTGTCGAAGACATACAAGCTGATGTATTCTGACGGATGGACATCCTCTTTTCCATCTTTGAAGTGATGACTGAGTAGAAGCCACACAACACCGGAAGCCGACACGGAGACACGGAATTGCTGGTTGTTGCTGAAACTCTGGTACTTGCTGCTTGATGACGATGCGGAGAGGTCCCAGGCAAAATGAATGTCCTGGCGATATTTGAACAGCCCTGGGTTCCAGTTCAGGTAGATGGACTCAAAGTACTGCATCACACTGTTGAGGTCCATCCAAAAAGTTCCAGGAGTCAGCTTATCGTCTTGATTGAGCAGATCTCGTGATGATGGAAGAATTTCTTCGTCTTCGTCATCTTCGTTGTCGACAGCAGATCTAGGAATGCTTCCGCGCCATGACATTCCTTCACACCAGGGGTTCTTGACGAGCATCAATTTCTGGCCGTCAACTTCTCGCATATCCAACACGGCATAGTCATGCTCACCCGCAAGACCAATCGCACGCTCAGTGCGACTAGAAATCTTGCCAGTACCCATAGTTATCAAGACGTCGCCATACCGGTGTGCCTCGAAGATGCGCCTCCAAATATTGTTTGCGATGGTATCATCACTAAACCATGTTAGTAGGCAGATTTCTCGTCGACATGGTCGCAACCTACCTTTGCAAGAAAATTTGCTCTGGAATCCATCCACTGAGAATCCAGAGATCGGTGCCCGAGTTACTGCCAGGAAAATCATAACTGCCTCTAACTTTGAGATACGCCTTCTCTATCAAAGCAGGCCATAGAAGACTCGGGTTGTGGCGGTCAATGACATGCAGCACCCTCGGAGATTTCGATACGGGCAGACGTTCGTCAATCTCGACTCTTCTGTGCGTTCCGTTGAAGTTAAGCTTGAAAACGTACTTGCCGTTTGGAGACATCTTGGGCTGTCCCTCGTTAACGTCGTAGGGGGACATTATGGAGCCTAGAATCTAAGGAGACGTCAACTACATGTTTTGTATCATATCCTCAACAACGACACATACCTTTGCGTGGTTTCTTTCACCACGAGCAACCAGAGCACACAAACTTGCAACCACCGAACAATCGGTGGCAGCATCTTGGACCAAGTCAATGGTACGCGAAGAGCTCATTGTGGGTCCTGCTCGTCTTTCCTGAGGTGGGTACCATGCTGGGGGTGGGAGAGCCTCGGCTGCACGCTTCCAACCGTCAAAGACTTTGAGTTGTGCAGCAGAGAGGCGCAATTCCGGCTTGTCACTGGGAATTGATGAGTATCGCTTTTCATGCAATCATGCTGAGTAGACTCACGTGAAATGCTCCTGACCGTCCGGGAGTTGAAAGTCCGAGTCTTGTGGTGCTTTGGTCCATGGAGGGAATTTGAAACCATTGAGTTGAGAGGCTTTCAGGAGTAGAATTTGTTCCGATGTGGGCAGTTTACGATCTGATTTCGGTTCGACGAGCACGGAGGAGATCTTATGGCCATTGCTCTCGAGTTGGGGTTTCCATTCGCTAACAGCTTTGATACGTTGTGCTTCGTCAAGGAAGAAGTCACTCTTCTTCCTCATGAACCTCTGAACCTCTGGAGTTGTTGATAGTCCCATCCCGCTCATAGCGAGTTGAGCGGCTTCAATCGCCATTTTGAGTGCATCATCTCGGGTGGTCGCAGATGGGATCCCAATCTCGAGTGTCTATCACCATGTCAGCATTGTTAGGCGAATTTGAAATCTGGAGACTTACCTGAATCTTCGCCTTCAAGGTCGAGATTTCTTCAGAAGAAGTCATGTTCAGAACCCATCGGAGACAGGATCTTGAATCGCACCGATATGTTGATCCTGACTTGACTGGTGCATGTGATGTTGACGCAAGGTGGGGGTGTTTTTGGTGGTTGAGTCGCGCGGCTTTAAGCTTGGAAATGCCGCGCTCCCCAGATTCCAAGAATGAACTCGCGAGACGCGGCGGCCTTGAGTGAACCGCTTTCTTTGTGAAGAAACATTCATCTTGTTGCTCCCATCGTTTCTAGAAGATGCCTTGTGTGAAAGCTAATACCTCAGTCCCAGTGTCGTAGTCCTGGAACGAGATCACTGTCACCTCGAAGCGAGGAAGAGGGCGGGAGTCGTCTCCGCGTCAGTTCGCAACAATGTCCGCAACATGTGGAAGAGTAGCCGAAAGACCTCGGCAAAAACATTGATTTTGGCGGGTGACATCAAGCAGGTTATCACGCCGAGCTCGCCATGTATACCATTACGCTTTCTGCTTTGCCGACAGACCTGTGCTTTCAGATCAGAAGACTACTGCATTGATTTCTGAGACCGACTTGTAGGAAACAGTCTTGGAGGAATCGACCAGTCCACTTACGCGTACCGACCGAAGCTCTCTCCACTGCGTCTTTGTCGGCCTTATCGACCAGCCAACCTCACGAACCCGGTCGACCGAGTGATGGGAGTCCAATCCAAGGAAGTGATCCCGCCATGGGGACTGGCAGTCGCTGGTGCAAGTGGTGCTGTTCTCGCGAACGCTCTGGTGTACCCGCTGGACATGTACGAAGCCTGGTCTCTCATCAGAGATGCCTTGAACGCTAACCAGCCGGCAGAGTCAAGACGCGTCTTCAAGTCCAAGTGAAGAGGAAGCCTGAGGAAGTAGCAACAACTACCAACGACCGACACTACGACGGCGCTCTGCATGCAATCGGCTGTATCATTGAGGATGAGGGCCTGGCCGGTCTCTACTCTGGCATGTTCGGTTCGCTCCTTGGAGTTGCAAGCACCAATTTCGCCTACTTCTACTGGTACTCTGTTGTCCGAACTTTGTATATCTCACGACGCGCCGTTCCCGGACCGCCATCCACAGCCATCGAGCTCAGCTTAGGTGCAGCCGCTGGAGCATTGGCACAGCTTTTCACCATCCCCATTGCAGTCGTTACCACGAGACAACAGACACAACCCAAGGGAGACAAGAAGGGCATGTTGGAAACAGCAAGAGAGGTCATCAACAGTGAAGATGGATGGACAGGCTTGTGGAGAGGCATGAAGGCGAGCTTGGTCCTCGTTGTGAACCCGGCCATTACATACGGTGCATACCAAAGACTCAAGGATGTTATCTACCCAGGTAAAGCCAGCCTCAGACCTCACGAGGCATTCTGTAAGTCGAGACTGGTGCGTCGCTACCAACCAGCAGGACACTAACATACGTAGTGCTCGGCGCAATGTCCAAGTCACTAGCAACCATTGTTACCCAGCCGCTCATCGTTGCAAAGGTTGGTCTGCAATCCAGACCGCCGCCCGCCAGAATGGGCAAGCCCTTTGGTTCTTTCCTCGAAGTGATGAAGTACATCATCGACAACGAAGGTCCCTTGGGACTCTTCAAGGGCATTGGCCCTCAGATCCTCAAAGGTCTGCTGGTACAGGGACTTCTGATGATGACAAAAGAGAGAATGGAACTCATGTTCGTTCTTCTGTTCAGATACGTGCGCAAGCTCAGAGCAGAGAAGCTACAGAAGGTTGCAGAGTACGCAGCAGAGAAGGCGAAGAAAGTCGCCCCTGTCATGATCAAGTAGACGAACTTTATGGGTGTTGGGGCCATGGTCGTATTTAGGAGTTTGTACAGAAGTAATCGAGTCATCGTCCTTTTGAGGGTTTCGGATGATTTTCCGCGCCAGACAGAAAGAGAGCCAGCCTTGCGAGAGCAATGTGCGCAGACACAGTCATGTATGACTGTGTAAGGAGTATAGCATCGGTCTCGGCAAATGCAGTTCCCTTCAGGAGCCCTTCAAGTTCTGAGCCCAGAAGATGCGCAACATGATATTCTGTGACGGAGTCTGATGAAGAGCCTGACGACGTGCCTTCGCGCAAATGCAAGATGGTTTCCGATAAAGAACATTCATCGGTGAGACCGAATGGTTTGACCAGATCTGACTTGGGTTTTCCGAGGACCCAGGCCAGCTTACGAACCACATTGGAGCGTAGTCGAGAGAGGATGATCTGATCAACCTGGCTAGGCCACTGATAGTCGTTTCTATTCTTCAGACCGAACTTGAGATCTTGGCCCAGTAAGCGGTGCCAGTTCTTCTTTTGGCCAAGACGGATTAGTAGTTCACGAGAGTTGACAGCATAAGCGCGTGAAGTCTTTCGAGATTCGTCGACAGGAGCGAGATGTGGAACGAGCTTGTCGTTCTCATTCCGTTGGAAGATGGTAGCAAAAGGAAGCAAATGGTGTGAAGGTAGTCTAGCGCCCGTGTAGTTGCACTGACGAACTGGTGTAGCTAATGCATTCGCATAAGGGTTGGCGGCTACTGCTTTGCGGAAGGGTGTCAGAGATTCCAGCGACTGTTGCTCACGAGCAGGTTTCTGATTTCTTGGTTGCAAAGTAGGAGATACAGGTAGGCCATGATGGTTTTTGAGAAGTGTACCTCGACCACGCCGATTGGCAGGCGCAAGGTGAGAATTCCATCTACACCATTGTTTGCTTGACATTGTCGGATGAATCGGTTGAGTATATCGTCCTATAGATGCAGAGCGGTCGATTGAAGATTTAGAGGACGGGACTATGTCACATGTCACGGATGGCCGACGGGAGCCTTTCCCGAACGGGTTGTTTAGAAAACAAAGCTCCATGTCGACTTTCGCGTCTGTGTGTCCATAGCTGTATATCGCTTTGCATTTTTCCACCGATCCATATTTTGTTCGAGTTGCATCCGAGTAATCGCGTCTGAGCCCAGCGCCGACTAGCCCACCATGGCTTACAACTTTGTCGACACTCCGCGCACCGACATGGCCGACTTGACGCGATTCGATGCCGATGCTCTGTCCTTCTCCATGGAGCAGCCCTTCCCTTCGCCCTCCAAGGATCCCAAGAATGACCTCGTACGCCAAATGAAAGCTCGACAAGGCGCCGCACAGTCTATCAAAACTCCGCGCGCACGCAACAACCTGGTCAATGCCAGGAACGGGCCGTCGAAGAACGAGTTCACTCCTCTACTGAAGAGTGCCGCACACAACCGCTTCCGCTCAAGAGAAAACAAGGAAAATCAGAACGACTTGCTCAACAGCGTTCTGAGTGGTCGCGCCCCTGCCACGCCTGCTTACCTCAAGCCGGGCTGGGTCGAGTCGCACACTCCGGGACTGCCTGTCAACAGCAGTATCATGGATCACGATCACACTGGC
>Ga0268251_10000422_pt1 | contig 13597 bp, 11 predicted proteins | sample AgamicAsMae_FD_200527 | JGI IMG/M metagenome (GOLD analysis project Ga0268251, IMG submission 200527) | Agave microbial communities from Guanajuato, Mexico - As.Ma.e (v2) (version 2) | ecosystem: Host-associated > Plants > Phyllosphere > Phylloplane/Leaf | place: Guanajuato, Mexico | collected...
CCTTTGTTTCAACGAACATCCTACTTCATCTGCCCGCCGGCTTTGTCTCAGACAGTCGCATTCCTTAAAATTGTTCAAGACCTTATACACCCACTCTATGCTCCAACATATAGCATAGATATAGCTACAAGACTGCCAATGTATAACACCGAAATCACGTGGGTTGGCAAGAGCTCGAGATCTCCACATTTGGGCAATGCAACAAATAAACTCCGATGGACAAGGCTTCAGTGAGTCAGCATTCATACTACTCGAGGGCACAGATGCGAGGCAGTTGGACTAGGTGCTCTAGCCACTCAGAGCGCTATATCGCGTACGTCATGGTTCGAGTCCTTCGTAGTCGTTGAACTCTATGCACTATGCAACCGGTATACTGGATAGGGGATCGATGGAACAAGGGAAAAGGATATTCTGTTTGACTTGTAAAAGGAAAACTATACCAAGGAAAATGTTTCGCTCTCCCCATCTCGTAGCATACGACCCTGTGAACTCCACATTTTGCCTATGTTGAGACCGATATGTTTTCCGTACTCCTTTTTTCTTCCCCAAATGCAGTGACTACTTTTTTTGAGTCACCCATATCATGGAATGCTCCTCTAATCGGTCATGCGCCACGACTCGAGCCACTTGAGGTGGGTCCATTGGGTATGGGTTCCCTCCATACCGAAGGTGATGGCTCTGAACATCCAGAACAGAGTAATGACGACAGTGTAGAGGACAGCGTAGATGCCGTATTGCACAGCGCGAGGGAAACGGCTCGTGACCCAGTCGGTGCAGAAAGCGAGACAGAGGATAGCAAAGTAAAGAGCAGGGTAGTAGTGGTGGACGTAGGTGACACGACCCATGGCCATGAAAGGTGCGTAATGCAGAACCCAACCGATGACGGGGTAGATACCGGCGTAGTGGATTTGATCAATGTCCTTCTGGGACAGCTCGTTGTAACCGCGCTGCCAGCGAATCAGGTAGTAGGCGACCAGAAGACCGAAAGCGGGAATAGAAGCAGTACTGGCCCAGTAGACGAAAGGGTTACCAAGAAGGAAGTACTTGACAATGTGGTCGTCCCAGCCGCACATGCGGAGACCGACATTGAGGAGAGGCCACTGCCAAGGAGCAGAGGCCAAGTCATCCTGCTTGTCCGGGTCAGGGACAAGGGCGTTGTTTGAGGTCATCATGGCGACGTTCAGGTGGATGAAGTCACGAAGGAAAGGAGATTTGTAGGCACCGGTGTCGGCAGCAGGAAGCTTGTCATTCCAGTGAGATTCGACGTTCCAGTGAGTGTAGACATCGCGAGGGTGGTTCTCCTTGACACAGGTGGTCTCAATCTGCTTGAAACCCCACTGAGGCAAGTTGACGTTACCAGCACGGAGGTAGCAATTGAGATCAACGTGTCTGAGACGGAAGGCGGTAGTGAGAGTGCGGAGCTTGGTGTAATCGCGCGAAGAAGCGTCGTTAACAACCTCAACGACCCAGTGGTCCTTGGTATCTCCAACGGTAGTGTTGCCGTAGCACGAAACTTCGTAGTCTGCCTTGGTGACAGGAGCAGCAATCGAGTGGGAGTGCAGGTTGCGGCCGGTCTGAGCGTGGATCAAACGAATGGTATCGCCGTTGCCGACAAACTTGAGAGGAGCATCGGCATCGAACTCGGGCTCGTGGCGGTTGGGGTAGAAGAACCAGTCGTTGTTGGCGTCCTTGTGGTGGTAGCAAGTGATTTGCTGCTGCTGCGAGCCCTCGGGGAAGGTCTGAACGTGCGAGTGCAAAAGACCACCACCGTATCCCATGTTCTTGAGAGTGGCACGCGAGCCAAGGGCGACTTCGAGAGGGCTATCGACTCCGACTTCGGTACCCTTGAGGTTGGCCTGGAAGAGAGAGCTCATCTGAGCATCACCAGGACCGCTGTTCTCGAGGATCAGGAAGTGCATGTAGAAAGAGAACATGTAAACGATCATGGGAATGACAATCAGACCGACGACGCGGAAACCGAGGTGAGCTGCGAGCTCAGTCTGGAAGGTGTCATGTCAGTAAATTTGTTTCATCACCATATCGCCATTGTAGCATACCTTGGGCATCTTGAGGTCGCCAAACTTGTTCCACAGGTCCTCGATGGTGTACAGACCAACCAGAGCAGTTCCGAACATACCAACCCACTTGACACTGCAGACACAGCCGATCGAGAGACCGCTCAGCAAAAGCCACAGAAGCCACTGGGCGGAGAAGGGCTGCTTCTGAAGTCTGTGGAAACGAGCCCAGCAGAGAACAGTGGTGAAAGTAAAGAAGAGAAGCATAGAGTCGAGCAGAATGAAACGACTGATGGTGGCGTACGAGTTCTCGAACAGAACCATCAGGGTGACGAACCAAGTGGTGGTCTTGCGGAAGTTGAGCTCCTTTGCAGTGTAGTAGGCCAGGGGGATGCACAGAGCACCGAAAGCTGCGTTGAACTGGCGCATGAAGACGTAGTTGATCTCCTCGGGATAAGTCTCACCAGACTTGAACTCGAAGGTACCGTTGTAACCGGCCAGATAACCCGAAAGGCCAACCAGCATCTTTCCCAGCGGAGGGTGGACATCGAAGTAGAATTCGCGTTGGAGGTAGTGAGAGCCAAATTTGCCAAAATGCGCCTCGTCCCAGGTGACAATGGGCGAAAGACCGATCTTCCACAGACGGGTGAAGAAGGCGAGTGCGGTGAAGATGATGGGTGCGAAGACGGGCTCCCAGTCGTCGATGACATTTGCAATGCCCTTAGCCTGGGCATGCGGGTCAGTCTGTATGCGCATCACACCGGAGAGAGGTCTACTCACCTGCTGCTTCTTCTTGTCGTCGATTATGGGCTGCTGCTGCTGTTGAACAGCACCGTTCTGTGCCGGAGCAGCGGCTCTTCTCCTTAACTCAGCAGCATCGCGGTCTGCGCCAGTCGCGAATGCTTGGTTTGTCGCAGCCATATTGGATGAAGTAACGTGGTCAGACTGTTGGGAGTGTGTGCTTGGCCTTGCTTTTTAGAAGCGCCTACTCAAGCTAGCTGAGCTCGAGTCGGCACAAGCAACCGGATCGAAGCAACAACAATTAAGAAAAGAGTCAAAGTCGTCGAATAGACGAAAAGAAAGAAGGGATTACAACAAGTGGGAGAAGAAAGAAGAGAAGGAGGAGAAAACGTCTCTGAAGGATGGGATAGTTGAGCGAGAATGCACCCCTTTCAAGATGCCAGCGTGGAGCTGATGGAACGGCCACTACTACTTTCGCTCCTTGCCCTCCAGAGAAAGCTCTCGCGTCCCCGAAGTACGCGGTCCCGCTGCCAAGCCAAGGGGTTTCCGCGTTTGCAACTTCAAGGCCAAGTGGCAGCTATTTTTATCCAAGCTTCTCCTCTATCAGATCATCTTAGATCTATACAACCTACAACTATCACTGCAAGTCTTTGGCTTCCCTTCTCGCAGTGCATATCACATGCATTCTATCCCGCCGATATCTAATGATTGGAGAGTTTGTCTCGATCACAATAGATCTCGGCGGTTCTGACTGCGCCCGTGCTTGAGACCAGGGTCATCCATCATGCAATACTTGTAAGAGCCATCAAGGGCATAACTCTGGACAACTTGATACTTTTGTTGTGTCATGCTCGAGACATGTTCCTACGGTATGTGTTTAGTAGTCGTGTGATCTCCAGAATAAAAGAGGGTGTTGTTGCCGTGTTATCTTGACAATACGCTTTTCGTGATTGCTTTCCCAAAAGCTCACCTCTGATTGTATATCTAGCGACTTGACTTCCATAACACACATTTGAAAAACAGTTTTTGGTCCATACTGCAAGATTGAGACAATATAAGAGCACCGCGGTCAATCGACCTGATCCCAAGCCACACATGACACCTTCTAGTGCCCTCGCAAAACACAAACGATGCGTGGTTGAACAGATATACCGTCGATGACCTCAAAAGGCATTGTCGTACATGCGACCCTGTTATACTTCAAGATTGCATCTGCACCCTTGCTCGCTATGAATATGAAGATCACAAAAAAGTATGAAAGTGCAAGAAAAGCAGAAGCAAAAATGTCGATTTATTTGATGTCATCAGTTACTACTAAAATCGGTTCGGAACTCTCCACCTCTCGAAACCTCCTAGCTGTATGCTTGACATATAGTCTACTTGCATTCGTTCGACGACTCAGAATCTCTAGCGTCCACTGATCTGATCTCATCATCCTGACACGTGAGACGAAGCAGAGAGTCGGTACCACAGATGCTCACGGCCTCGGTCGTGATATCAACTTCCATCTGCTTGTGGATGCCGGCTGCTGCGGTCTGTCCGTCGCCTTGGCCAATGACAGTCTCGATGCCGACCCACGAACGAGGCCGCATTCTCTCAGGAACGTGGCTGCTGCGGGGCTTGCCGCTAGGAGAGTCTTCGGTGGTCGTAGGCTGGGCCATAGGATAGCTGTTGCCGCTACGCAAGCCAGAGCCACCGCAGAATCCAGGTATCATACGAGCGATGAATGGGCGTAGCAATGGCAGGCAAGCGCAGATGATGGCGACGTTGGTTTCAACTATGGTCCAGCAGAGCGTGACGGCGCCGTCATCTGTTAAAGATTAGCCTCGGTCTCGAACAGTGCAGGCACAGGTCTTGTCCCCCAAGGATGTACAAAGACTTACAAGTGATATCGTCACCAAGACCTCCAGTCTTGAAAGTCGAGATACGCATGATAGTCACGATGACCACACTTGGAAAGTATGTCAGCAGAGTCAGATGTAGTCAATCTAGGAATCCCTTACAAGCCGCCAAGTGAAAAGACCAAGCAAAGACCAAGTTTCTGACGTGCTGGAATCTGAAGCAAGTTCTTGACCAATGGCATAGGCAAGACTAAGATGATAATGTCGGAAATGGTGTTGAGAAGAGACTGTGACAACCACCAGCTGAAAGGGTCCACGTTGCAGTGACCAGGAGAGTTTTTATCCCAGTAGTGATGAACAGGAATGCAAGAGAGGACGTTGACGACCAGTGTGACGATACAGAAGACAGCCGAGAAGAGCATCAACGCGTACACACTCTTACGGAAGTTGACCCCAAAGGAAGTGACGTTGGGTGTGTCGCCAAAAACGCGAAGGTAAAGAAACAGGATAGACAATTTGGTAGGCCAGATGGTGAGTTTGTACATGACTTGGGCCCACCAGAACCACTGGCGATGTTAGCGATACGACTAAAAGTGTTTGATGCAGAGAGATCATACCATAAGAGCTCTTGACAACTGTTGATCAGTGAGAGTCGATACAAGCGCTCCATAACCATTGGCAGCCGCTGGGAAGAAGTCAGAGAGGCCATCAATGGTGTCGCAAGGATTGTCAACATACCCAAAAAGGCGACTGTGCTTTCCAGGATCGAGAACAACTTCGAGGATGAGCGTTAGTCGAAGACTCGGGCCAAGCGTGCATAGACGTACCATGGCAACTGCGATAAAACCGTCTTCATAGCTTGTGGTACGTCGCTTCAAGCGAATGATGAGGCGAAGTGTACAGATGATGAATGCAAGTGCAACAAGACCACTGGCAACACCTTGTATGAGAGGAACTCTGGTATGGTGCTCCTTCGCAGTGCGGATGGCAAGATTCAGCCAGAGAGCTGGGTGTTGAGTTGGAGCCATTGCGAAAGATGCGAACCAGTTACTGCGAAGTGTTGAAGGATGAAAGTGCAAATGAGAAAGAGTCGAGTTATCTGATAAATTTTGGAGGAAGAAGGTGCTCATGTCGAATCGAGAAGGCACTGCAAACGACAATACATTTCAGCAATTAACATGATCGTCCTTCACAAACGACAACAATGATCTCGAACTGAAGTGAGGCCTCGACGCGAGCAAGCACTCAAAAACAGCCAGCGCTTCTCTCAGAAGGTTCACTTTCGCAAACGTCTGTCCCGTCAAAACCAACGAGTGAGTGTTACAGATTTGATGGCATTCGGGAAGCTGCATCTTGACGGCAATCAGGATGAGGGGCATGAGCTTCCGAGGCAGGCAGGAGCAATGGGCTCGCAGCCATCTGCCTCGAGAACTCACACGCACCCCCGGCTCTCGGTTTGGAGCGGTTCATTCATGGCCGGACAGATTGTTAATAGCAGCTGTAGCGACAAATGATGCAGCCATCATCTCTTGAGCTCGTCCAACACTATTGTGAATCTACCGCCATCTGACAGGTCTCTTACGATCAGTAGGAACATAGTCCAGCTTCCGTCACGCCTGAACTCGGTGACTCAGAATGAGAGTGAAGAAAGGGAAGCGCGTAAGACGCGAACCATGATGCACTGCACAGACCTCCGCTCGGTGATGTCAATCATCTCCCAACCTCTTCCAATAATTCTTCTATTTTTTCCAAGTGTGAACATCGTCATTGGAAAAAGCACGCGACAATTTGACATTGGAACACTTATCTATACCCTATTGCGCCGAGAAGAAAACTCCCATCCAAAAACCAACGCCGGTCGTGTCTCGTGATTCACGCCTTGCGGACTGCGATTTTCTCTAGAAGAAGCACAGAGCTCATGTTTCCTAGCACCGGCTCATCCATCATGCTCAGAAGCTGAAACGGAAAGAGGGATGGTCGTCTCCAAGGTTATCAGCATCTGGCAGCCGAAGTCGATCGTCACGCTTGCCAGCGTCTCTTTTGGCATTTTCGCTCTTGAGCCCGAAGTAGAACACTACTGCTGCCACGCTTGTCAAAATCAACAATGCCAGTGATGTCCCGTATCCGGTTGGATAGTATGGTGCCTCTTCCTGGAAAAAGACGTTGCTCGATACGAGGCCACCAGCGTTCCCCAGGCCGATCATGGTACCCGAGGTGAACGCTCTCTTGTAATGCCCAGAAGCATTGTTCATAACCCATGACACGACCATAGGCTGAACAATGTACCCGGCACTGGTGATGAAGAAAAGCGCCATGTATGCGACACCAGGTCCGATCTCAGGTGATCTCTGAGCGAGAAGCACAATGAAACCCACGCTGCCCAGGAGCACTCCGAACTGCAATGGCCAGAAACGGTTGTTGATATATGCAGAGAGGTAGCACGATCCAAGACAGAAGGCACTGGCGACAACATACAAAGATATCGAGTGGATCTGGTCGTGTCAGCTCTGCATCTGTCACCATCCAGGATGACTCACCTGAGCTGCCGCAGAAGTGTAGCCAAGCTCTTTCAGAAGAGTGGGATTGAAGTTGTTGGTTGAGTAGTTGAGAGCTACAATGCCAAAGTACATTGCGCTCCTGTGGGTGGCCGTCAGCCACGGCAGATCAAGAATGAAAGGAAAGACTCACGCAACCCAGACCTTCCAGTCTCTCGCACATCTGGACCAGTTCACACGGTCCATCTTGGCATCGCCCTCACTGTCATCCATCAGGCGCCACATCAGTACCTTGTGTTCATCCGGAGTCAGGAAACGGCAATCTGCTGGCCAGTCCGCAAGCCACCAATACATGATAATGCTCATGCCAACGGTGACACACCCCTCGATGATGAAGATCCTTGGAGAGGTGTTAGCTCTTTTGCAAACGACCCAATGATGATACGACTCACCATCTCCATCCACCGTATCCTCTGACGCCACTCCTGACGGGCATTAGCGTACACACACAGCATGCCTGATGACACTCACATGTTTGCCAAAGCATATGCAAGCAAACCACCGAAAGCGCCTGCTATGGTCCCGGACATATACCACCAGCAGATTCTGCGAGGTAGCTCTTCGCGACGATAGTACATCGTGATGAGGAGGATGCTTCCAGGAGAGATACCAGCTTCGAAGATCCCAAGGATGAACCGGCAGACGACTAAGCCGCCGAAAGACTTGGTCACACCTTGGCATATAGCCATGAGCCCGCAACCGAATAGCAAGAAACTCAACCAGACGCGAGGAGTGATGCGCTTCAGGATCATGTTGCTTGGAGTCTCACAAAGTATGAACGGGATGAAGACGATGAAGAGAGCGATGTTGTAGTCGTGTTTGACCATGTGGAGGTCCGTCAGCATACCTTCGATCCTGGCATTCGCGATGTTGACGCTGGTGTCGTTAGACTTGCATCTTCTATCGATATGATTGAGCTTACCGGTCAATGAAAGAAAGCATGAACATGACTGTTGGGGCAGGTACAACCCACCAGTCACACTTGCGTACAACTCTTCTTTCGATATCAGGATCGACCTCTCTGATCCGTTCGATCGACTCCAGTGAATCATTTTGGGAATTCTCCAGGGACGATTTGCAAGCCTTCTCGTCGCCCTTTTCATCGCCACTGGATAGAGGTGGTGTCAGAACCTCTGCCATGGCGTGTCCAGGTATCAGTACAAAAGTGTAGCGAAAAGAGGAAGAGATGCGGGCAACCCTTGAAAGGCGGCAAATAACAGAAAGCCGACGAGTGGTGACACCGGAAGAGTGGTAACGGGGCTATGAGGTCTATGGGTGATATATATGACCGTGGCCATTGCCATGCGTCACCTCACCTTCCCGCTCCTGCCCTCTCTTAAGCACGCACACACCATGCCAGGCAAGAACGCCATCGTTCCGCCAGCCCATCGAGCTTTCGGTCGCTTGAGGATGATCTCTCACTTCGCGCAAGCCGCTGTATCCGCGTGCTGAGTGGGTGATAGTCCCAGGAACATTTCCAAGTGCCAAGCAGGACGAGATGCAGCGTTCCTGCGCAGGAAACCTCAACAAGGACAATATTACGGGTTCCCGCAGTCGATCCATCATTGGTGGTGCAGGAAAGCCAATGTTGAACCTATGGCGTGCAGTTCGTGCGACACTCATGGTCTCATGTCTGCCGTAGTCAGTTGCCGTTGCGAGTTGTTCGGATGTCTGTATAAGGTACCTGCTTACAGAGTAGGTAACTGCATGTCATGTCAAAGGCATGGTCCCGTGAAGTTGGTCGGATTTTCAGCCTCGGCTTCGAACTGCAACCGCCTTCGCCAGGACATTCACCGCTTCATCCAGCAGCATTCAAAGCCGTCCTTTTACTACCAGTGAGAGCCCTCTCAGGTTACAGAAGCACAGTTCAAGACACTTGGAAAACTTCGCAAACAAAAGTTAACCCACCGAAAGCTCAAAATCAGCGGCCCGAACACCGAGTACAACTCACACCCAACCACCTGGTCCAGTATCTTCGTATCAACACGACTCATCGCATCGCTCTGTTGCATGTGGGAACGGCAGTCTACAGACCCTCCCGCAGAACACCAGCTTCCTCACAACCAGGTAATGCTCTGGAGATCTGGTATCACGTTTCGGGAGCCTGCATTTTGTTGTGCGACTTTCGATTGCGCGATTATGTACCGTCCTCTTCGTTGCGCGACCACACATCGTACGGAGACTGGGCGTTTACAGTCGACTGATTACTTTCCGCAATGGCGCGTTCCCTGCAATGCCCTCGCAGAGTAAAAAACTGCAAAAGATGGCTGCTCGTCGTGCTGCACTGGCTTCAGCATTAGCGCAGGCAAAGTTCGCGACATGAACGAACTGCACGACTTCCAGAAGACGACCTTGCAGATTACAGAAAAGATCGCAGGCGCTTCAAGTAGGACAAAAATGCTGTATCCAATGATCATGGAATCTTTCAAGACATTGTGAGACGATGACCACGAGAGTGCTATCTCGGTCTACGATACATGCTCTCAACGACAACCAAGATCAAGTATACCAGTAAGCCATGAGTCTTAGATCTGAGGTATGCCATGATGATGGCTTGACCACAAGCGTGAGGTTCGTACCCTCGTCGCGCCAAGTTTTTGGAATATCTGAGACATGACATGTCCATCGTCGACCCCCCCTATCAAGTCTTCGTTACTTGTCTCATCGAGTATCTGCTCGTGTCCTGGGAAGCACTGCGATCGATCTGTGGATGTTGATATTGACGCCTACCTACCTCCCCAAGTACTACTAACACACGCAGTTATGGAAACATCATCCATGGAACAATAACAACAACAGAAATCTCTATCATCAAAGCAGTGACATCAGCACTCGCAAGACAAAAGTGGCAAGACCAAGGCCACAATAAACAGCGTTTTGGTTTCCTATGAGCCATATCTCGATCTCAGCTGGCCTGTAAAGGCAAACAAGGGTGGGAATCACTAAACAATGTAAAGCCCGTAACAACCTTTCTAGAACAAAAAGACCCTATCACAACCAAGCCTGTCTTTGGAACATTGAACTCATCCCGTGCTTTCAACCACACCACTGAAAATGTTTCCTTGCCCTTAAGCAAATATATACACCACCTTCTGCAAGTAAGAGATCAAATATCACCAATATTGAAAAGGTTCGAACAAGCAATCAGCTGAATGCAGAAGACTCCCAAGTGCAGCTGTATGGCATCGCCGAGAAGTGGTTAACTGAATTCTATCAATCGCACTTCTGTGATCGTTGATCTCGATTCCAAACATAAATAACCTAGTATACATTCTAGTTGAAGAATCACTTTCTATCTGTTTTACAATTTATGTTACAAGTTTCTTGTTGCGATGGAGATTCAGCTTCTTTTCCCCTACCTTCATGTACTCTTTCCTTGCGAACATGTATAATCAATCGACGTCCTCATGAAAACACCAGAGCAACATGCCTCTTTGTGCCGAATGCACAGTTGTTCTGACTCGATCTAATGACATGGAATTGATAAATTATACCCACATCGAAGCCTATACTGACTATCATCCGCAACTTTGAATGAAAGCAAGAGAGCGAGCGAACAACACAATATGTGTTATTAACAGTTACTACATAGAATGCTTTCTGATAGCTTACCGAAACTTCCCACCTCCTACTCCTTCTTCGGCACATTCCTCTCCCTCAACATCCTAATCTGCTGTAACCTCGATCTCCACGTACTCGGCAACTCTCCCATACCTCTATTCCCCCAAACCCTACAAAACTCTTCAGCATTCAATGCCAAATTTCTCACATAAGCACTCAACGCAGCTCCACTGACGACTACTGTCTCAGCCGCTGACGAAATATCCGGGAAATCATGGCGAGTAAGCACACGCACTTTAAACCATGAGTCTTCAAACCAACCAGTGTTGTGCAAGCGCGTGCGTGTTTGGATGAAGGTTTGACGTGCTTCGGGGACAACGACGATATAGACGTAATTGAAGGCAGAGGGAAAAGTGTCAAAGTCAAACTCGAGGCCGGAGTTGTTGAAAATGATGTTCACATAGTCGTTTCCGATGTGAGATTTCTTGCGCGTGCATTGGGGATCTGTGTCGCGGTTCGTGGGCATCATGGTGGTGACGTGGTAGTTCAGAGTCGTGATTGTGTCGGAGTGCCTTAATGTGCTCCTGCCATCGAACATGCCTTCAGAGGTATCCAAGCCAGCCATGTTTTCGCGGTTGTTGGCGAGGGAGACGCGAGTACCTAAACCAGAGATGAAGAGGTTGTAGTCTGGCGAGCCGGAGACATTGGCGAGGATCTCATCTTCGCGAGTTTGGTTTTCGCCAATGTAGATGACGCCAGCTTTGAAGAAATCGATGGGTGAGATGCGGTCGAAGATGCCGAGAGCACGACGAGTGGCATCGTTTGTAGGTAGAATGACGACATCCAAGTCGCTCTTGAAGTTTCCATTGATGGTTGCAGCAAAACGTTCGCGGTATATCAAGTCCGGGGTCAGAGGGTCTGAGCCAGCATACACAAAATGACTCTCATCAGTGCCGGAACTCCTTCGTTCGGTGATTTCGACGAGTCCGTTGTCGAGGTGGCACTTTATCGTCAGGATACAGTACTCCGAGGCCCATGTTTGCGTGATTGGATCTGCTGATGAGTCGCTCGTCGTACTAAGTTCCAGAGGGAGTGGTTTCACGACATCCTTGCCTTCTGTAACTCGCCAGATATGGTCAACAGTGACGATGGCCTCGTCGAGCACCTGCCCGGATTGGTCGGGGGAGAGCAATCTCTGCTCCATCCACGGGAAGTGTCTCTTCTGATCCTCTTTGCTCAGAGCGAGGAACCAGAAAGTAAGGACATGATAACTGAGCGCAAAGACATACTGCGGAATATCTTCAGTAGAAGGTCGGTGGTTACTATCCACGATCGAGGCATTTCTGGTAGGCGGCCCTGTTGGTCTTGCGCGATTCTGTTCATCGAACTTCTTGCCTCTGGCATAGTCGATGTAACTAGTGCATACACCAAAGACGGTCTTAATCTCGTCACCATGAAATTGGTTGACCAACTCATCGATACGAGACAACCCTGCGAGGAACTCAAGTACGTGAATTGCCGAGTCTGACTTGGTAACAATGGTGGACATCTGCGCCACAATGCGGACGAGATCTCTACTCAACGAAACTGGCAACTCGTAACAACTCAAGGTTAGCGCGTTAACGCAAGCTATAGTTGTACGATCCCATAGTGTCAGACCTTTGACAAGAGTCGTAACCGTGTCAACATTCTCCTTTCGGGGGAAGTTCCAATGGTATCCGATACAGGTCGTGAGAATGTGGTACAGACACAAAGCCACGTCGCCTTGTCGCAAATTTGAGGTCTCTGGTGGTCTGAATATCGTTTGAGACTGTATCTTGCTGCAAACCAGATTTCTCAGTAACCTGATCTCGTAGATGTTCTCTGCAAACAACGACTGGTTCGAGACTTGAGGACCAACGTGAACGATGATGTAGCTGTATACCTCCCAGTCACAGCTAGCTGACTCCAACATTTGGATAATGATCTCGAGCCAAGATCTCATGTTTAGACTGCAGTCAACGCCATCAACAGGTTTTGATTCTGATCGAAGTACAGCGCTTACTGTTGTTGGCGGAGACTCGGGTAACCCGTGAATGTCACCATACTTCCAAACAGGTGGCATGATGGATACTCCTGATTGCAAAGAAGATCTGCGAGATTGTAAGAAGGGAGAGTCTGAGTTTCTGTGAAGCACCTTTGCAAGACTCTCGCCTTCCGAATTTGCAAGGAAAAAGATGCGGTGATCCAGATCACTTCGAATGCGGAAAAGGCCTCTGAGCAACATGACAGTGGCTTCAGCAGGTCTTTCAGGTATCGTGATCAATTGGAGCATCTCATCGTACACTCTTCGTGATCTTTCAAGCTGATCGACACTGCTTCTCATCAACAAAGCCACTAGTCCGGCGTCAGGAAGGATGGAAGGTAGTTCTTCATCTTGTGATTGATTCTGCAAATCGTTCTCGGATCTCGAGTCTTTGGAGGCTTCGGGCTCAGCAAAGAATGGTGTCTCAATAAGCTCATGGAAACAGCCTGTCCGTGCAGACTTGACGAAGACCTCCAGGGTCCGATAGAAGACTGCATCGCTCACTCCCACAGTGAAATGTAGCAGCACATGTACCAGGTTGCCCCTGAATGCATAGTTCGTTTCGTTATCCAGAGCGGTCACAATCAAGTCGCGACATGTATTGGTGGCCTCCTCTTCGCCGAGTTGCTGAGCCGTTCGCCAGGCGGACTTGATGACTCTCAGGGCTTTTTGACGAAGCGTAAGATGACAAGCAGTGTTGAAGATGAAATGATTGGCTAGCTCTCTGATTTCGCCTAGCCAATTACCAATCGAGATGCGAAATGAAGACGGTTGATACGCAGAGATCAACTTCATTGACTGTGTTTCTGTCAACCAGGG
>Ga0268251_10000425_pt1 | contig 13553 bp, 11 predicted proteins | sample AgamicAsMae_FD_200527 | JGI IMG/M metagenome (GOLD analysis project Ga0268251, IMG submission 200527) | Agave microbial communities from Guanajuato, Mexico - As.Ma.e (v2) (version 2) | ecosystem: Host-associated > Plants > Phyllosphere > Phylloplane/Leaf | place: Guanajuato, Mexico | collected...
GTCTTTCATGTTGGCTACCGAGAGCAGAATGAGTATTCTCAAGTTTCCGTTTGCAGAGCATCATGAGGTTCGATTGGATCCAGATCCACTGCGCGACGTGGAGGTGGGTGAATGCCTTTGTTCCGGCTGCACATTCCTTGAAATCCATGTGGCTTGTTCTGGTATGTTTTGGTGAAAATGCAAACTTGGACCAAGTCAAGATCACGAGTGGCATAAGAGCTGACTAGTATGAGGAGTGATCTCGCGACTGATCCGGCTCCAAACATCACGTGAGATCTATGAGACGAGAGACATTTCCATCTTGATCAGACAGGAAGTGTATTGTTCTCGACCAGACTGCTCACTTCTTATGCAAGTCGAGGCTATCGACGGCCCTACAAGCATGTGCAACCTATAGATCCTAGAGAAATAGCGATCGTGGTTTGGGAGACCATATCGAGTTCGAATGAATGACCAGAGTGGTCGATGAAAGAAAAGGAACAAGTCGCGGTTTGGAATCAAATGCGGAACAAAGAGAAGCACATGAACGCCAAGACGTTTGCTCTCAGTGACATAACCACCAAAAGCTCTCTACAAACAGCAAAGGCGGGCAGCTTTGCACAAAGAGAAACCCATACACCACACAAACCACAACAAATGGGCCAGAAGCGACCGAGATCAGACACAATGGATGTCCCCGAAGCCCAACAGTCACCCTTTATGCCCATGTTCGAGACCTTCCGCGCCGAATTGGACGAACACCACGATCGCCGTGAACGCACCATCAAAGCATCGCGAGATATCACTGCTGCGTCAAAAAAGATGTCCGTTCCTTGAGCTCTTTTTCCGAAGTCATTGCCACAGAACCATGGCTGATAAAAGGCGACATACAGTATCTTTACCCTCCAAAGGTTCGCTTGAACAACACCTTCCATCAAACACCAGCGACAAGCAGCTGATGGTGCATCGATAGAATCCGCAAACTCGCTCAACCACTCCCCGCACACGTCAACAAGAACAATGCACAATACTACGACATCATCAAGGAACGCTACAACACAGTCTCCGCCGAGCTGCAAGGAGTCAATGCCTGGAGATATGCCCGCAACATCACTGGTGGCAACCAAGAATACATGGAAGCCGCTATCTTTCAGCACTACTTGACCACTGGCACACTACTCACATACGAAGACTCGGTGGAGCAATTGCGCACACTGGGAGGAGAAGGTGGCCCCATACAACTCACAGTCGAGGATTACCTGCTAGGTGTATTCGACATGACGGGCGAACTAATGCGCTTCTCCATCACCACAATGGCTACGGATGGAAAACTGCCTTCAGTGGAGTCGAGTGGTGCAGCCGCAGAGGACAAAATGGATGTAGATGCACAAGCACCCGGCAGTCACAGAGATGTGCTTACAGATCTGCGAGCCCTGCGTTCAGAGCTCGAAGGCTTGAATGTGGGCTTTGGCAGTTCGTTCGCTCGCGATGTGGACAAGAAGATGGATGTTATGCAGACTAGTGTTGAAAAGGTGGAAAGAGCATTGTATGGTCTGGTGATACGTGGTAGGGAGAGGCCAAAGGGCTGGATGCCCGATCTTGACTCGGGACCACGCCGAGATGTCGAGGTCGATGCTTGAGGCCTCAGCACGAAGATCTGTCGAAAACGAAAGAGGTTGTGCCACCAAGTCGTGACAGTGGTATTCAAAGCTGTTGTAGCTATGTACAAGTAAAACCCAGCATGGTTCTTGTGCAACGACTCCACTGATGCGCTCGAACTTTTTAGAATTTGGTGCCCAGGTTGACGTGGATGGCCTTCTTGTTGGTATAGGAATCGAGACCAGGCTCACCCAACTCTCTGAAGATATCACTCTGCTTACATCACCGAACGGGACTCGATAGTCGCTGTCGTTGCTCGAGTTGATCTGTATCATACCAACCGCAATGTTCCTCGCCACGCTACGTGCCTGTATGGATATTCAATAAGTTTCTCTTTGCTAGTCTAGTCAACAGGGTCTAGGCATCCACATGAAGTATATCGATACGGTCTTTTTGTAGTTTAGTGCCTAAATTATCGCGAATAGCTTGCTTGCTAAAGTAAGCGTGAAGATCAGCAACACCTATCTCTCTATCAATATCACTCTGCTTACATCCTTTGGAAGAAAGGGATACTATAGAATGTCTTTCCAATGTCAAGCATCAACATAATCACTAACCACGTCTCGATTGAAGTGTTTGTTTCTTTGCGCTGGTCGATATTCGAGTTTCTTTTTGCTATAAACTTCTTATAGCTTGGTGCCCAAGTTGACGTGGATGGCCTTCTTGTTCGTGTAAGCATCAAGACCAGCCTCACCCAACTCCCTGCCGATACCACTCTGCTTGACACCCCCGAACGGGACTCGATAGTCGCTGTCGTTGCTCGAGTTGATCCAAACCATACCGGCCTCAATGTTCCTGGCCACACGGTGTGCCTTTGTGATGTCCTGAGTGAACACAGCCGAGCCCAGACCATAGGTACTGTTGTTAGCTCTATCCACAGCCTCAGTCTCATCCTTGAACGACGAGATGACAACGAAAGGCCCAAAGACCTCTTCCTTGAAGATCTTCATATCATCCTTGACATCTGCGAAAATGGTGGGAGCAACAAAGAAACCCTTGCCATCTTGCTTGCAAGGCTCGCCTCCAGAGATCAATTTGGCGCCTTCAGACTTGCCGGCTTCGACATAGGATAACACGCGCTCGTACTGTTGCTTTGTAACCTGAGGACCCTGGAAAGTAGTTTCTGCAAAGGGGTCACCAACAACACTGGTTTCCTTGCAGTGATCCTTGAACGCAGCGATAAATTTATCGTAGATGCCTTCTTGGACGAGAATGCGCGAGGTAGCCGTGCAGATCTGACCTTGGTTGGACATGATACCGATGTGAGACCACTTGACTGCTTGATCGAGATCTGCGTCGTCAAAGACCAGCAAGGGAGACTTGCCGCCAGTCTCGAGAGTGATGTTTTTGAGGTTTACAGCGGCCATTTTCATGATTTCGCGGCCGGTGGCTGTGGAACCGGTGAAGGCTACTTTGTCGACGTCCATGTGTTGGACCAGGGCAGAGCCGGCTTCGCGGCCATAGCCGTTGACAATGTTTACAACACCAGGTGGGAAGCCAGCCTCCTTGATCAAGTTGGCGAGGTAGAGGATAGCGAGAGGAGTCTGTTCGGCGGGCTTGAGCACGACGGTGTTTCCTGCGGCGAGAGCGGGACCGAGTTTCCATGCTGCCATGGCCAAAGGGTAGTTCCAGGGGATGATCTGGGCGCAGACACCGATGGGCTCGCGGATTGTGTAGGCCAGCTTGGCTGGTGTGGTGTCGATGACTTGTCCGTGGATCTTGTCTGCGTAGCCGGCGTAGTATTTGAGTGTGCCGATGACCTCGCCCAGGTCCTCGTTCAAAGCGACAGAGTATGGTTTGCCTATGTCCATCTGATCAGCCTTGCTCCGCTAAAGCATTTTCGATGTTGTTGCTCACCGTTGTCCCATGTCTCGATTGTTGCAAGAGTCTCCTTGTGCTGTTCGATCAGGTTGGCCAACTTGACCATGAGTTCTCCTCTTTCTGTGCTGGCAATCTCTCTCCACTCTCCCTTGAACGCTTTTCTTGCTGCGGCGACTGCCTTGTTGATGTCCTCGGCTGTGGCAGCTTCGACGGAGCAGATCTCGCTCTCATTGCTATAAGTTGTGTGTCAGCCATTGTGCTGAAGTTGTGAACATATGTCAAACAAGGCTTCAGATGTGGAAATGCCCGAGTGCAAGACACGAGCGAGATTGTCCGCAGATTCGTACTCTTGTGCCATACTCTGTTCGATACAGAAAGGCAGACTTACGTAGGGTTTATGCTAGAGATCTTGTCGCCCTTCGACGACTTGACCCATTCATTGTTGATGAATAAACCAGTAGGTGGTGTGTACTTGACACCGTTAGGTGCAGTAAGCTCGACCGAAAGACCAGACATATTGCGAGTGATAATAAAAAGCCTCGAAGGAGCAGGGTATCTTGGAAACTGGAATGAAAAAGAAGCAGAAGAACGGAGGAGGGAGCGGTACATAGAGAACAAAAAGGAAGAGGGGGGAGGTGCCCTCGTAGATATATGCTTGCAACCTACGTAAGACGAACCATGTATCGGCCACTGGGCTCTGTAATCGTGTTGTTGATAAGGCACCGCGGCTCCCTCGAGAGCTACAAAACGCGGCTGCCCCACCAAAAAGCTACTCCACGCTTGGAGGGGTCCTAAGAGCTAGCGCCCAAAGAAGGAGCTCCAGGCGACCACTGTTGGCAACCAAGAGTAGGGCTTGTAGGCACCTGGAGGCATAGCTCCACCGTTCGTCAGAGATACTATGATCTAACAACGTAGTTATGCCATCGCGGTCATTGATCGCAAGCGTGCCGGTGAACGAAGATGATCAAAGTCCGAGGCTGTCTGCTTTAGGATGTGAAGGTCAAGAACATAGTCTCGATAATCGATAGCAACCAGACTGGCCCGTGCATGATATCTTGCTAGCCAGACTTGGTCATCATCGCGGCCAAAGATTCACCATCAACTCTACTCGCCATCAGTACAAATTCAGGTAAGTAGACCCGACAACAGCCTTATCAGAAGATAAACATCCAGAAAAGTTTGACTGACCGACAGATTTCACTAGTAGCAGTCGAATGTTTCGCCGAGCCATCACGTCGGCATCCAGAAGGCCGTTGTCCACCATGACTTCCTCAATGACTCCCATGGAAGATGCTATCAAGCAAAAGGTGTGTTTGCTGTATCAAAGTATAATGGTATGAGCACAATAGCTAATGATGGTCAGATCACGCAAGAATTGCAGCCGACTTCTCTAGAAATTTTCAACGATTCTCACAAGCATGCTCACCACAAGGCAATGGTTGGTGTGACCTCTAGGGAGACGCATTTCAGGTAAGTCAGTTCCATGCTCCGCCGCTTGTGGAGTAGAGTACTGGCCCTGCACTGATCAGTATTAACAATTTCTCAGGGTCAACATTGTTTCAGATGCCTTCAAGTCAAAAATGCAGCCAGCAAGGCACAGAATGGTCTACACTCTGTTAAAGGATGAGTTGGCTGCCGAGGGTGGCATTCACGCTCTCCAGCTCAAGACTCGCACACCTGAAGAAGAAGAGAAGGCACAGGCACGAGAGTCGTAGTCATGTTAAGCATGCTTGTAAAATAATGAAGAAAACGCACGTGAGAACATTAAGCATGGAAGAGCAAAAAGCATTTCTAGATGCCGATTGAGAAGCGTTTTAAACATCGCTTGCTTAGCTAATGTACAATGTCTGTGGTCTGATGTAGCAAAGCTAGGTATTGGACGACCTTCACTGAGAAAAGTCGTGATTATGTACCATCTTTCTGAGAACGCGAAGCGGATCCGAGTCGAAACGTTCGAGGTTCGACACCACGGGAGGAGGTGGGAGAATCATATCCATGAAGCCATGTTCAACCCTCTATGATGGAGGAAGCTCCTTGGGAATGGGGGAGCCGGTGGAGTTGAGGTAAGAGAGGTAGCAGTTCCAGCCTTGACTTTGGTTAGTACAAAAGGATAGCCAACTAAAGAAGAATGAGACTTACCCAACGAGACAAAGTTGACGACAAGGACTCTGTGCTGGAGAGGAACGAACTTGAAGTTCACGGCCTGCACGAATGGCCAGAGCATCCAGTTCTTGGACAGAGCGTTCCAGTAGGTGGACTCGATCTTCTTCTGAGGATCCGAACCTTCCATGATAGCCATCGAGGACAGGAAGGCGAACAAGTTGAGAGGAGCAAGGACGGTCTGATCGAGACCAACGCGAGCGAGGATCTCTGCGTTGGGCGAGCCAGGGATGCGAACGCGGCGCTGAAGGAAGCCGAACCAGGTGGTAGCGAGAGGACCGAAGACAGCTATAGCAAGTCAGTCAGCGTCACACTGGAGATAAAATGTCAATGGGTACACACCTCCACCGTAGAGCGCCATACGGGCACTGCGGGCAAGATCATGGTTCTTCAAGCCAACCTGCTCGACACCCTGCTGAGCCATAGTATCACCGGTCGCAAAGAGGACCTGGCCTGACTGTTAACTACTGAACATTCTCGCCGATAATCTCTGGGAACATACGGCGGTGGTGACACTCTGAGTGAGCATAGGGCGCTGTGCAAGCTTCACGCCATACCTGGATGCTTGTCAGCTATAGAAAGGAGTTGACCCAATTGATAAGACGAACCAGCGAAGGAACGAGGCCATTTTGACGTTGTGGTTGTGAGAGAGGTTTGGTACGAAAGAGAAACAAGACGCGCTGGGCTTCGAAGAGAAAAGACGAGAGAGATGAAGAGAAGAGGCAGTGAATTGATGCAAAAGTGAAGCGCCAGTCGTGCCTTCCTGTCGCAAAGCGCAATGGATAATTGTTATCAGAGCAACAACTTGAATTCAGCCTGAGTATTGATGACGCTGCGTCCGTGCGTCTCGGGACAATGATGGATAAACTCCGTGCTTTTATGTGAAGGCTGAACAAGGAGACTTCAGCCTCTCACCTCCAAACATACACAAGTTGTGTTTCTGTATCATTTGGTACTCACTCTGCCCAGCTCTATGTCCTCCGGATGGTCAGCGCAGACTATAGAACTGTGCCAACATATGGGACTTAAGTAGTGTTGTAAGCATGCTTTTGGAGTAAACATGGTCCGAACCATGTGATATGACCACATGGCTCTAAACTCTATAACATTCATGTGTGAGCACAGTAGATAGTTGAACCTACCTTGTGAATGTCGCTACGAGTAGGTTACTCTGTATAGACACATAGACTTGGCCCACTACTAAAGAAACAGCAGTGAGATGAGACGTGCCAGGTGAGACGGAAGCTGAAACAAGTCCATGCGTCATGCGGCGTGTCATGACTTTTTTCCATCGCGGTGCTTTCGCGCGTCAGGCTTGATCACTCAATTGTACACTCTCGATATACAACCAACCAAACCGATACCAAAATGACGAACTCTGGCGAACTGCCCGAGGGCATTGGCTCTTTGCTCGACACGGATCTTTACAAGCTTACCATGCAATGTGCCGTTCTGAAGTACTTCCCCGACATTGGTATATGCACTCAGCCTCACAAAGTGACAAAGCTAGAGCTGCTGTGTGCTGACACCTCGCGCAGAGGTTACTTACAGATTCACCAACCGCACCGCCGAACTCAAACTCAACCGCCAGGCCTACCACTGGCTCCAAGCCCAAATTGCCCAGCTCGCCAACATTCGCGTCACAGACAAAGAGATTGACTACCTCACCGAACACTGCTCTTATCTCACTCCCGAATATCTGAAATTCTTGCGCACCTTCTCCCTCCACCCAGAGGAACAGGTCGAACTCACCTTCAAACCCTCCACTCCCACCGATAACGAGTCCGACTCAGATGAGGGTGACATTGCCCTGTTTGTGAAGGGTCGCTGGTTGGACACGATACTCTACGAGATTCCACTACTTGCTCTTGTGTCCGAGGCATACTTCAAGTTCTGCGATACGGATTGGGATCATGAAGGTCAGGTTGATAAGGCATATGAGAAGGGTCTTCGTTTGCTCGAGGCTGGATGCTCATTCTCCGAGTTTGGCAGCAGAAGAAGAAGGGACTACAAGACTCACGACATGGTCATGCAAGGATTGCAACAGGCAAAAGATGAAGCCACCAAGCGCAGCTTCCCTGGAAAGTGGGCCGGCACCAGCAATGTACACATGGCCATGAAGCACAACATGTCTCCAATAGGAACCGTGGCTCACGAGTGGTTTATGGGTATCGCTGCCATCACCGACAACTACACAAAAGCCAACGAGACAGCATTGCAATACTGGAGCGGCACCTTCGGCCGCGGAGTGCTCAGCATCGCTCTCACTGACACATTCGGTACACCCGATTTCTTGAAAGCCTTCAAGAGACCCGCACCACCAGGCCACTCACGCGATCCCAGTCTGGACAAGCCAAACCCAAGCTTTGCCGAAGTATATACTGGAACACGACAAGACTCGGGCGATCCGTTCGAGTTCATCAAGAGAATGCGCGACTTCTATGACGAGCAGAACATTACAGTACCAAAGACAATCGTCTTCTCCGATTCTCTGAACGTGGACCGCTGTATTGAGTACATGCATGCCACTCAAGCAGTCAAGCTGGTACCCAGCTTCGGCGTAGGAACTTTCTTTACCAACGATTTCACCAAGAAGAGCTCTGGCGAGAAGAGTGTGCCGCTCAACATTGTCATCAAGCTGTTCGAGGCAGATGGACGGCCGTGCATCAAGATCAGCGACAATCTGGGCAAGAATATGGGCGATTCGGAGCTGGTGGCAAAGGTCAAGCACGAGTTGGGCTATGTCGAAAAGTCATGGTCAGGAGGCGATGAGACGAAGCGATGGGGAAGCGCAAAGTCAAGCGCTTGATGGGAATATGGAGTAAGCGCGGGCGGCTGAGGAAACGGCATCCGAGGAGGATGACAAGAGACTGCGCATCTGCAGGCAGCAGCACTCAGAGTAGGTATACGGACGTATACAGCCACGACATGACGAGTACATAAGCATAGAGACAATAGATCGGCTCAGGCAACCACTTAGGAAGACGATGATATTGGCCGAGTCGGGACGAACAATACGAAAAGTGAGCTGAGGAATGGAGGATGTGGGGGATAAGGCTTATCGTGAGCTAAAATTATAACGGGCGTCCCTTGGTCGAGTGTCAGGGGGGCTGTGGCTTTTTAGTGTTTCAGACCATGGCTCCTGAATGTTCCCTTGTCTTTTTCAATACAATCTCACCATCTGCTCCTGTTGCTCGTCTGAGACGGAACTGCTTCTTCCTTTACTATCACAACAGTACATCTTGAGCCCGGTGCCTCGATATCAGCTTCTCTCAATCCATTCCTCGCATATCCTCACACAGACATACATAATCAACACCCACCATGGCAGTAAGCACAGACGAGTCCGCCGACAGACCTGGGGTACAGCAATGCTGACATGCGAACAGTACAACGGCTACGGACAGAGCAATCCATATGGCTCCAATTCTGGCTACGACACTCCTCCCACGTACAGTACGTCTCACTATCCGCCGCCTTACCATCTGATCAAGCCGTCTGTCAGAAGCATCACGATGCTCGACTGCTGCCTACCTTTCCTTTTGGGGAACCTCGAGACTAAGGACCCCTGCTGACACACCAACCAGGAGCTCAGAACGATGTCGAGATGCAGCCACTCAACGACCCCTTCGCCGACCCCTACGGCGCCGGCCAACAATCAGACCCCAACGCCATCCTGAACGACTGCCGCGAAGTCGGTCGCGCAATCGACGACGTCGAGAGCCGTCTGCAAGGTCTCCAGCGTCTACACAGACAATTCGTCTCGGGCACAAACTCCACAAACAAAGAAATCGATGCCATGGGCTCCGAGATCATGACTGCCTACCGTGCCCTCGCCGACCGCGTCAAGAGAATCAAGTCACGCCCCGAGTCCAGAAACCCTCGCAACGAAGCTCAGGTCAATGCCTTGGACCGCCGTATTCGCAAAGCAATCAACAACTACCAAACCGTAGAGTCGCAATTCCGCAAGGAAGTCCAAGAGCAACAGCGTCGTCAATACCTCATCGTCAACCCTGATGCCACCGAGCAAGAAATCATCCAAGCCACCGAGTCCGGCGCCGATACCCAGATCTTCCAGCAGGCACTCCTTAACTCGGACCGCCGTGGCCAAGCCCAAAGCACATTGGCAAATGTTCGCCAGCGCCACGATGCTATCCAGCAAATCGAGCGTACAATGACTGAGCTGGCACAATTGTTCCAGGATTTGGACACAATTGTCATGCAGCAAGAGCCCATGATCATGAACATCGAGGAAAAGGCCGAAGAAACGCAGACGAATATGGTTCAAGCAAACGAGCACCTCGACGTTGCCACCACAAAGGCCAGATCCGCCAGGAGAAAGAAGTGGTACTGCCTTGGTATCTGCGTTGCCATTATTGTTGTCATCATCCTCATCGTCATCATCTATCTCGCAGTGACCGGAAAACTTGGTTCTCACAAGAGCAACGATGCGAAGCCGGCTTGAGACTGAGCGGTCATCTGTTCCATTTCTTATGTTTGTCTTGATCTTTTTCTCATCACAGCGGGCGTTCAGGGCAGGGAGAAAACGGATTCGGGAGATTAACAGTACTGTTTAACTAAGAAAGAGCAGAGAGATACCCTTTAAATTCAGCTGCTGGTTCATACATCTTCTTTATCCCTGGTCCACGCTACAATCGGACGTCTGACCAGGACGTCTGATCAGTGAAAAAAACTGCATCGTCTATACATACATCGGCACCTGGCATCGTCAAGCAAAAGCTTGTGCACGTACGACTGTTGTGTATTGAACCGTCATTCGACCCATGGCTGGTGAATCTCAGCCGTGGATTTGGTCCAGTAGGTTCTAGAGTATGTCCCAGCCTTGAAGCATCACAAGAGTTCTCCCATCTCAATGTCAACCCCATGAAACAAAAGACAGTATGGATATTATCTTTGTCATGCTACTAGCACCAATTGCAATTGATTGGATGTTAACCTCGCCATGCCGCTTAGGAGAGCCTGCTAGTTCCCTTCTTTGCCCGATGTCTACATCTCGGTGTGCTCTAAGAGCTGTGCGCGAGTTGAAGTGCTTAACCTGACGCAAGACAGATATCAGATGGTTCTTCTCGCCGGGGCAGAGACAGCTAGTATATAACCATCAACAGCTGAACAGATGGAACTTTTGGGTGATGCTTCACAGTGCGGATTCACTCTGGCTGACAGTGCCAAACCAGACCCTAATGGAAGAAATCACGTACGTGTAGTGATGGTATCAATTTGCATGTATCTGACTGAATCTGCAGGTATTCACGAAACAGCTGTAAGGAAGAAAACGCTGCTTTGCATGTTGTACAGCTGTACTTGCCAGTTCCATCTACATACTGATCAGCGGCATGATGAGCGATCCAGTCTGATATAGCAGCTTTCTCATTTTTCCTGGTGCGACCATCAAGTTGACAATCACGTGAATGCCTTTTACCAGGAATTGGCGGAGGACATTTGACTTGAGGATTTGCAGTAGCCTGAGCTAAGCATCGCTGCTTCGCATGGTGAGGGTAGATTGACATCTCATTGATTCAACCATGTCCGTACCCGGCTTGACATTGGATACCATGTTGATCAAAGTGCTTTCAATGGACTAGTTCATCCTGAAGAACCAAAAGATCATATAGTCGAGCAGCAGTGCCAAAGTCTCGCTTACATCTGGGAACTGGACACACAAGTAACGTGGTTGCTCCGGCTGAGAGTAGGCGATGATGCTTAGCGAAGATGGCTGTTTTTGTGATATCATGAGCAGTTGATGTGGAAACCTCGGCGGCAGTGTGTTCCAGAAAATCCTTTTTGTATGTCGAGGTGATATTGTATCAGGTTAGAATGAAGCAGGCAGACTATTGGTTTTCTCAAGTGCTTTCATGATGGTCGTTTGATTGGTAACTGTGACAAGGCGGAAAATAGGAGATGATCTTCATCCACTTTGAAGTCAGGGATGGCGGCTGTGGATCCATGGGCAGCCTCGAAGTAAACGCTCTGTTTGTAAAGCGTTGGGATGCTGAATTCGCGTGCTCGATCTGAAAATCTTGCCGTGACCTCCTCTACGGTGAAGTGATGGTCTGCAGTAGCATTCGACGATGCTTCCCCCAGTATGCGCCGCAACATGTCATACTTTGTGGTCTCATCTAGATTGACAAACAGGTTAACTGCGGGAGTGCGAGGCATCGTTGGTCTCCACGGCTGTGTGGCTCCAGGCATGTGCTGCATGATTCTGTTCCCAGTGTTGATACTCTGCTCAAAGAGACCGAGTTAGGGAAAAGATGTGTAAAGCCAGAATAGCCACACAGACTGACTCCACCAGACGAGTCATCATCATTTGGACAATCGAATCTGGTGTAGGGCTCTAGCTGCTGAGTACAGTTGACAAAGGTAGCATGACATCCCAGATTGCATGGAAGGTGGCCGTCATGATTTTGCCGACTATCTGGCATAGACTGAGGGCTCTCTGGCGGAAGAGATAGAAAGCTTTCATCCAAAAAGCGGTTCCCTCCATACCCTGATCAGGCGATAGACAAAGTAGAGGTGAACAAATGGTGGGGAAGACAACGAGTGCTTCTCATCGCTGATGTGCAAAGCAAGGAGGTATCTCCAAACCGATTGCTTACTTTCCAAGCTTAACTCCTTGTCTCGGTCTCCTAAATATTGTGCTCAGGACATCTGCCCAACACCCATTTCTCCCACGTCTTCCACTGCTTGGTGTCCACGCTTGTGCCGTCATCTCCCAAGTTATCAACGCTCACTGGGAAAGCTCTCTTGTTGCAATTACACCACGGCGCTGAATTTGCCGTATCTGGTGAACTTAGCGGCGGAAAGTCCATCTCGTGGGCTGCTCTGCCGCGCTCTTCTCCGTCTTCAGACTCTGAGCCATTCATGCTGTCCCAATCTGATGCTGTAGTGGAGTGATTTGTCTCATCGTCTTGACGTTCTGTTTCTTCGTCCCAGTAAATGTCGTCTTCGGAATCCGTGTCTTCATCCGAAGAACTCAATCCACCTGGAGGATCGTCGGGTAATTCTATCCCTGCGTTTTCCCACACGGTGTCAAAGTGAGCGGCGTAGTCTATCCTGCGCAAAGACACCCAGTCCAGACGTCGCATTTCTGAATGCAAGAAGCCGAGGATAGACTTCCACATACTGCCTTCTCTGAGCATTACATCTCTGAGCCTTAGTCCTCGTAGTCTTTCCTTGTGGCGAGTAGCGAAAGCAATGATCTCGTGATCGTGCAAGCGCCAGCCTTGTATCCCAAATGCCACCAGTTTATTCCACGTCACGTTGTGAAAAATTGTTTCCAGAGGGAGGCCAATAGGGCGATGGGAGGGAAAGCCTACGTGGATGGCTTCCATATTCACGGCTGCTTGAAACACGGTTTTGAACAGCTGCGACAGCTCAAACATGCGAATTTCCAAATCGGTGTTGTCGTCAAAGTATCCATCGTCAAAGTGTAATTCAAGGCATGTAAGTCTTGTTGCTAATGTCGAGAAACTCCCAGTGGGGTTTTCTGCCAGCACTAAAGCGCTCTGGGGACTCAGCATTGGAGATGAGAACCGCGAACACGGTGATCTGGATTCCAAAAGTGCTGTTCCGATAGTTCTGGCGCTGTGGGCACATGCAGGTGCCCATTTGAGTTCCACCGCTTGAGTAATGTTTTGATGGTAGCGGATGTAAGTAAGCACTTTTTCGTCTTCTTGGTCTTGGACGCGCAGGATTTGGACGTGTTGGAGTGAGACGAATGCTTTCATTGCTTTCCGAAGGACTTCGATGTCGCGTTTGGAGTTTAGAATTCTTTGCTGTTCGTGAATCTTGCTGAGGAAGCGTTCGATGTTTTGTTTGCCGATGGTGAGCTGGATTTGGGTGTCTAGGGTTTGTATGCTTTCTCGACCTGTTCGGAGATGCGGATATCAGCAAGATCGTTCTAAGAACCGTTG